>NBJMR02800__coassemble_2899_pt1 | contig 10858 bp, 8 predicted proteins | sample NBJMR02800__metabat2_low_PE_040 | metagenome-assembled genome bin NBJMR02800 | reverse complement strand
CTTGAAATAAGGCTCGTTATCCTTTCGGATAACTTACTTATAATATAAAGAGAAAATGTGTCAAAAATATGTACCCCCAATAAAAAAATCATAAAATTTATGACGGAAAAATTAAAAAGGAGGAAAATAAAAAAAATATGAAAATCTCTTTGAAAAACCAGGGAGATTGTATATAATAGGAAAGAGGAAGAGACAGGAGGAGACTATGAATATGTTCATGTCCAATGATATTGGAATTGATTTGGGCACAGCCAGCATCCTGGTTTATATTAAAGGAAAAGGCGTTGTGTTGAAGGAACCGTCCGTGGTCGCCATTGACCGCGATACCAATAAAATTATTACATTCGGCGAGGAGGCGCGGCTGATGATCGGCCGGACTCCGGGCAATATTGTTGCAGTTCGTCCTCTGCGTCAGGGCGTGATCTCTGATTACACTGTGACGGAGAAGATGCTGAAATATTTTATCAACAAGGCCGTGGGAAAGAGAACGCTGCGCAAACCCCGCATCAGCGTCTGCATTCCCAGCGGAGCCACGGAAGTGGAGAAGAAGGCGGTGGAAGACGCCACCTACCAGGCGGGAGCCAGAGAGGTAATCATCATTGAGGAGCCGGTGGCGGCGGCTATCGGAGCCGGAATTGATATCTCCAAGGCCTGCGGCAATATGATCGTGGATATCGGAGGCGGAACCTCGGATATCGCGGTGATCTCCCTGGGAGGCACGGTGGTGAGCACCTCCATCAAGGTGGCGGGAGATGATTTTGACGAGGCGCTGGTGCGCTACATGAGAAAGAAGCACAATCTTCTCATCGGCGAGAGAACGGCGGAGGAGATCAAGATCAATATCGGCGCAGCCTACAAGCGGCCGGAGTCCCTGACCATGGAAGTGAGGGGACGGAACCTGGTGACCGGGCTTCCGAAGACCATTATGGTGACGTCGGACGAGACTCTGGAAGCGCTGAGAGAGCCGGCCATGCAGATTGTGGACGCCGTTCACGGCGTGCTGGAGCGCACTCCCCCGGAGCTGGCGGCAGATATTTACGACAGGGGCATCGTGCTCACGGGAGGCGGTTCCCTTCTCAGCGGCCTGGATGTGCTGATCCAGGAGAAGACCGGCATCAACACCATGATCGCTGAGGATCCGCTGACGGCTGTGGCCATCGGCACGGGACGTTTTATCGAGTTCACCCACGGCGGTGACAATAAAGAATACTGATGACATAATTGCTTCTGCCCCTCCGGCAGGGGCAATTTTTTCCTGAAAAGAGGCAGACATGCCTGAAAGGATATGGCTGAAAAGAGATAGGAGGGATCCCTGTGGCGGCTGTCCGCGGGTTTGTGGAGAAAATTAAATACCGCAACGAAGACAACGGCTATACGGTCCTGAGTCTGGCGGCGGAGGATGACGAGTACATACTGGTGGGAACCTTCCCTTATATTACGGAGGGGGAGATGATCCAGGCATCCGGCACCATGACGGAGCACCCCATTTACGGGGAGCAGCTCCAGGTGGAGAGCTATGAGATCATGACTCCCGAGGATGCGGATGCCATGGAGCGGTATCTGGCCTCCGGCGCCATCAAGGGAGTGGGGGCGGCCCTGGCCGCCCGGATCGTCCGCCGGTTCAAGGCGGATACTTTCCGGATCATGGAGGAGGAACCGGAGCGGCTGGCGGAAGTGAAGGGCATCAGCGAGAAGATGGCCATGTCCATCGGAGAGCAGATGGAGGAGAAACGGGGGATGCGCCAGGCCACCATGTTTCTTCAAAAGTACGGGATCTCTGTGAACCTGGCGGTGAAGATCTACCAGGAGTACGGGCCGCGCATGTACGGGATCATAGAGGAGAATCCCTACCGGCTGGCGGATGATATCCCCGGCGTGGGCTTTAAAATGGCGGATGAGATCGCCAGAAAAGTGGGAATTTTTACAGATTCCGACTACCGGATCAAGAGCGGCGTGCTCTACACCCTGCTGCAGGCGGTGGGAAACGGCCACACCTATCTGCCGGAGGATGAGCTTCTGGCCTCGGCTTCCGAGCTTCTGCGGGTGGATCCGGAACAGATCCGGGATCAGCTCATGGATCTCCAGATGGAGAAAAAACTGGTGGTCAAGACCCAGGGGGAAAAGCGGATCGTATACGCCTCCCAGTACTATTATCTGGAGCTGAACTCCGCCAAAATGCTCTCGGATCTGAATATCCGGGGAGATTTTGATGAGGGAGAGATCCGAAAGAAGCTGGACCGGATTCAGAAGGAGGAGAAGCTGGAGCTGGATGAGATGCAGCTTCAGGCAGTGGCCGGAGCGGTGGAGAACGGCCTGCTGATCCTCACGGGAGGTCCCGGAACGGGAAAAACCACCACCATCAACACGATCATCCGGTATTTTGAGGAAGCCGGCATGGAAATCCTGCTGGCGGCCCCCACCGGGCGGGCGGCGAAGCGGATGACGGAAGCCACGGGGATGGAGGCGAAGACCATCCACCGCCTGCTGGAGATCACCGGCGCCCCGGACGACAGGAATACGTCGGGAATGCACTTTGAGCGGAACGAGGAGAACCCCCTGGAGGCGGATGTGATCATTATCGACGAGATGTCCATGGTGGACATTTATCTGCTCCATTCTCTGCTGAAAGCGGTGACTGTGGGAACCCGGCTGATCCTGGTGGGGGATGTGAACCAGCTTCCCAGCGTGGGGCCGGGAAATGTGCTGCGGGACATGATCGAATCCGGCTGCTTCCATGTGGTGAAGCTGACCAGGATCTTCCGGCAGGCATCTCAGAGCGACATAGTGGTCAATGCCCACCGGATCAACGGGGGAGAGAAGATCGATCTGGCCAAGCGGAGCCGGGATTTCCTGTTTATCCGCAGAGACCACCCGGACGCCATTATCAGCGCCATGATCACCCTGGTCCGGGAAAAGCTTCCGGGATATGTGAACGCCCACCCCTTCGACATCCAGATCATGACCCCCATGAGAAAAGGGGCCCTGGGAGTGGACCGGCTCAACGGAATCTTGCAGCAGTACTTAAATCCCCCTGACGGGAAGAAGGCGGAGAAGGAGTCTGGAGGCATCATTTACCGGGAAGGTGACAAGGTGATGCAGATCCGGAACAATTACCAGATCCAGTGGGAGACCAGGAGCAAGTACGGGATTCCCGTGGAGACCGGTCTCGGGGTGTTTAACGGGGACATGGGAGTGATCCGGGAGATCAACAGCTTCGCGGAGACCATGACGGTGGAATTTGATGAAGGCCGTATGGTGGAGTACAGCTTTAAGCAGCTGGAAGAGCTGGAGCTGGCCTACGCCATCACCATTCACAAATCCCAGGGAAGCGAGTATCCGGCGGTGGTAATTCCCGTCCACAGCGGTCCCCGGATGCTCATGACGAGAAATCTTATCTACACGGCAGTCACCAGGGCCAGAAAATGCGTCTGTCTGGTGGGCGTTCCGGAGACTTTTCAGGCCATGGTGGACAACGGTATGGAACAGAGAAGGTACTCCGGCTTAAAGGACCGGATCCTGGAGCTGGCACAGCTCTGACGGCAGGGGGGAGGGCTCTCTCCTGCCCGCCGCAGAGGAGCGGTTTTCATTTCTTTTTTCATCTCAAGGAGGATCATGAATTTCAACACTATCTTGTCTTATCTGGAAGAGGCGCCGGAGGTTCTGTCCGAGCTTTTGTTTCCCAGGCGCTGTCCCGTCTGTGATCAGGTTCTGCCCTTCCGATCCGGGAAAATCTGTCCCGAATGTTTTTCCAAACTATCTTTTACCCGATCCCCCGTCTGCAAAAAGTGCGGGAAAGAAGTGATCGGGGAGACCGCCGAATACTGTTACGACTGTACCCGAAAGAGAAAGTCCTTCGAGTACGGCATCGCCCTGCTCAATTACGATGACATTTCCCGGGCTTCCATGGCCAGAATCAAATATCATGGCCGGCGGGAATATATGGATTTTTACGGGGAGGCCATGGCTGCGAGATATGGAAAGCGGATTCTGCGGATGAACGCCGGGGCGCTGATTCCCGTTCCGGTGCACCGGGACCGCCTTCGGGAGAGGGGATTTAACCAGGCGGAGGCTCTGGCAGACAGCATTTCCCGCCATCTTCCCGTGCCCATCCCTGTCCGGACGGACGTTCTGCTGAGAAATAAAAAGACCATGCCCCAGAAGGATCTGACTCCCGCTGAGCGGCTGCGGAATTTGTCCCAGGCGTTTGAGGCGGACCAAAGCAGGATCGGCCCGGAGCTGAGACGGGTGATTCTCACCGACGATATTTACACCACCGGAAGCACGGCGGAGGCCTGTTCCCGCGCCCTGCTGGCGGCGGGGGTGGAGCAGGTGTACCTGCTGAACGTGTGCATCGGCCACGGCAGGTAGAAAAAGTGGAAAATATTTGAGGGAAATTGTGGAAAAACCTTGACGAATGAAGGATTATTGGGTATAATATCAACCGTTGCTGTGATGGGCTATCGCCAAATGGTAAGGCAACGGACTCTGACTCCGTCATTGTGAAGGTTCGAATCCTTCTAGCCCAGCTGAGGAATCCGGGAATGAGCGATCGTTCCCGGATTTTTTGTATTATCGGATCTTAAGAGAAAAGGAGAGAACGGCCGGTGGAGCAATGGAAGATGGCGGTCATTCTGGCCGCTGTTCTTGCGGTCTGCGGATGGCTCTGGAGGACGAGAAAGAAGCGGGAATACCGGAGGTCGGAATACCGGGCAGAGACGGGGAAACGGTATAAGAAAGTGGAGAACAGTCCAGGCACGGAGGGAGAATACCAGACATCTCTGGCGCTGGAGAAACGCGTCCGGGGAAACCGCCGGTTTGTGTTCAACGCTTATATCCCCTGCCGCAGCGGCGGAAGCACGGAGACGGACATTGTGATGATCCATGAGAAAGGGATTTTTGTCATTGAAAATAAAAATTACTCCGGACGGGTAAAGGGCCGGGCGGACCGGGAGTACTGGGAGCATATCCAATCCGGAAGGCGGCAGACATTTTACAGCCCGGTTTATCAGAATCTGGGTCATGTGCGGCATATCCGGCGGCTGCTGGAAGAGCGGGGGTACCGCCTTCCCATGGTGTCGGTGGTGGTTTTCAACGACCGGCTGGAACGGCTGCAGGTGAGGAGGAAGGGGAGAGACGTCATCGTCTGCAGAAGCCGGCGGGCCCCGGGAGCCATCAACCGGAGACTCCGCCGAATGGAGCGGGTGCTGGGGGAAAGAGAACTGGAGGAGGTCTATGAGATTTTGAAGGAACAGACCAGGCCCTTCTGGTGGGTCCGCCGGGGGCAGAAAAAACGGGTGGAAAAGCTTCAGAGGCAGCGGGGAAATTTTTAAAAATATTCTTGACGAAGTCCGAAAGATGCGGTATAATAACTTCTGCATTTGAATATTGGGCTATCGCCAAATGGTAAGGCAACGGACTCTGACTCCGTCATTGTGAAGGTTCGAATCCTTCTAGCCCAGCTGATGAATCCGGGAACGAGCGATTGTTCCCGGATTTTTTGTCTCATAGGAAACTTCGCTTCCGGATCTTCGTTTCCGGCTTGCCACCGGTGATAAGTTATAGTAAACTGTTAAAAGACAAAAAGACTGACAGAGGAGGAGAATATGGATACGATCAGAAAATTTATCCGCTACTATAAGCCGTACCAGGCGGTCTTTTATTTTGACCTGGTGTGCGCGGCGGTGATCAGTCTGGTGGATCTGGCTTATCCCCAGATTTTGAGAACGCTCACCAGAACTTTGTTTCGGGAGAGCGGGGAGACGGTGCTGAGAGCCCTGATTCCCATTGCGGCCGGGCTGTTTGTCATGTATGTGGTCCAGGCCCTGTGCAAGTATTACGTGAGCTATCAGGGACACATGATGGGAGCTCACATGGAGAGGGACATGAGGCAGCAGCTGTTTGACCACTATGAGAAGCTGTCCTTTTCCTATTATGACAACAACAATTCCGGACAGATGATGAGCAAGCTGGTCTCAGACCTGTTTGACATCGCGGAATTTGCCCACCATGGGCCGGAGAATCTGTTCATTTCCCTGATCAAGATTGTGGGATCATTTATCTGCCTGTTTATGATCAACGCCAGACTGGCGGTTCCCCTGCTGGCCCTGGTGCTGTTTATGATCTTTTTCTCTGCCAGGCAGAATTCGCGGATGCAGGCCACCTTCATGGACAACCGGAGAAAGATCGGAGACGTGAACGCCAGCCTGCAGGATACCCTGGCGGGCATCCGGGTGGTGCAGTCCTTTGCCAACGAGGACGTGGAGCGGAAAAAATTCCGCAGAAGCAATGAGAATTTCCTCCAGTCCAAAGACAATAACTACCACTGCATGGGCAGCTTTATGGGCGGCAACCTGTTTTTCCAGGGAATGATGTACCTGGTGACGGTGGTGTACGGCGGCTGGCTCATCGCCAACGGACTGATGGCGGTGGACGATCTGGCCATGTACGCCCTGTACATCGGTATTTTCATCAGCCCCATCCAGATCCTGGTGGAGCTGGCGGAGATGATGCAGAAGGGTCTGTCCGGATTCAAGCGTTTTGTGGCCGTCATGGAGACGGAGCCGGAGATCGTGGACGCTCCGGACGCTGTGGAGTTAAAGGACGTGAAGGGACATGTGACCTACGAGGATGTGAGCTTTCACTACAACGACGACGAGGAAGTGCTCAGCCATGTATCCTTCGACATTCCCGCCGGCCGTTCCGTGGCCCTTGTGGGACCGTCCGGCGGAGGAAAGACCACTATCTGCTCCCTTCTTCCCAGGTTTTATGACGTGACCGGCGGAAAGGTATCCATCGACGGAAAGGACGTCAGCCATGTGACCTTAAAGAGCCTGCGGAGCATGATCGGAATCGTTCAGCAGGATGTGTATTTGTTCTGCGGCACGGTGAAGGAAAATATCGCCTACGGTAAGCCGGGAGCGTCCATGGAGGAAATTATGGACGCGGCGAAAAAGGCCAACATCCACGACTTCATCATGAGCCTTCCCGACGGGTACGACACCTTTGTGGGAGAGCGGGGCACCAGACTTTCCGGCGGACAGAAGCAGAGGATTTCCATTGCCCGGGTGTTCTTAAAAAATCCGCCCATCCTGATTCTGGACGAGGCCACCTCCGCCCTGGACAATGAGAGCGAGCGCCACATCCAGGTGAGCCTGGAACATCTGTCTAAAGACCGGACCACCATCACCATCGCCCACCGCCTGTCCACCATCCGCAATGCCGATGAGATCATCGTGATCAGCAACGAGGGGATCGCGGAGCGGGGAACCCACCGGGAGCTGATGGAAAAAGACGGTATCTACGCCCACTACTACAAGATGCAGTTTGAGGGGCTGGAGTCTGACGAGGATTATCGAAAATAGAAAAGCCAAAAAGCGCTTCCCGCGGGGATGAAACCTCCGGGAGGCGCTTTTTTGATTGAAAAGAAGCTCACAGCAAAGAGACGTCATAATAATAGGAAATGTCCCGGTAGGCGTCGCTCACTCTGGTGATCAGTTCCCGCTCCGGCTGAGTCAGGTGGTGCCTGGCGGGATAGATAAACAGCCGCTGCACCTTCGGGTGAAACAGAAAGGGGATCTGCACAATGTCGCCGCCCCGGATGCGGCTGACGGGGAGGATGGAGAAACAGTTTTCCAGCACCATGGTCTGGAACATAAATTCGATGTCGATCAGCCCTTCCCGCCATTTGGGGTGAATTCCCAGGGAGGGAAAGATATCTTCTTCCATCCGCTTCTGCACCATGTCGTTTTTTCCCTGAAAGATGGGAAGATCAGCCAGAAGGCGGTAGGACTGCTCCGCCAGGCAGCCGTCCTGGAACTCCAGCTGGCTGTAAACGGGATTGTGGGCAGAGATCATGAGCATGAGTTCATAGGATTTGACAATGGTGTAGTCTGTTTTCGGGAAAATACTTTTGATGTTTTCCTGGTAGGAGGTGACAAAGCCCAGGTCGACCCGGTGTTCCGTCAGCTCCCGGTAGATCAGCTCCGAGGAGAAGATCTGGGGGAGAAAGATGGTCTGGGGAAATTCCGCCTTCATGCCCTGGAGGATCTCGTTGAAAGTGTAGATGGTGGAGCGGAGCACGCCCAGCCGCACGGAAGACTGGTTCTGGGAGAAGAGATCCCGGTAGAGGTTGTCCCGGATGGCCAGAATCTGGCGGCAGGCCTTTACGTATTTTTCTCCCGCCTCTGTGGGAATCAGAAGGTTTTTCTGCCGGATGAACAGAGGCATGCCCAGAGACCGCTCCAGTTTGCTCAGATAGATGCTGAGAGTGGGCTGAGAGATGTGGAGATGTTCTGCTGCTTTAGAGATATTTCCCGTTTTTTCAATCTCTGAAATGTATTCCAGCTGATAAAGATCCATAGCTTCCTCCATGAAGTATAGTTTTTCGCTATACCTCTATTTATAACGTAAAGTGTACTTTTTTACAAGGGAAACTATAATAAAAGTATAATTTATCCGGATAAAAATAAGAAAAAATAGTGGTATTACACAAACGGGAGTGGAAGATATGATGAAAGTACAGGCAAATTGCTCCAGCAGGATGACGGATGAGGAAATGCAGAGCATCCGCGGCATGGGCATCGAGTATCTGGCAGTGAATTTCCTGCCGGACGCTGTGGACTATGACAGCGTCATGCGGTTCCAGGACCGGGCGGCGTCCTTCGATTTGAAGATCGCCGACGCAGGATGTCCGGCGCTTCAGAAGTGTCCGGAGATCCATCTGGGAAAACCGGGGCGGGACCAGTGGATTGAAAAATACAATGATTTCACCAGAGTTCTGGGGAAAGCGGGAATTAAGGTAAACTATATCGCCTGGCAGCCCAACGGCATTTTCCGCAGCCGCATTGACGTGGGAAATTACACCAGAGGGGAGAAATCCATGATCTGCGACATGGACGAGCTGAACGCCCGCCCCGTGGCCAACGACCGGGCCTACACCCAGGAGGAGATCTGGGACAACTTCAAATATTTCCTGGATCGGGCGCTTCCGGTGTGCGAGGAGGCGGACGTGCGTCTGGCCCTTCACCCCAATGACCCGCCGGTGCCGGACGTCTGCGGCGTTCCCAGCCTGATCTGGAACACAGAGTGCTACAAGAAAGCCTTTGCCCTGGCGGGAAACAGCCCCTACCTGGGAATGAAAATGTGTGTGGGCTGCTGGCTGGAAAGCGAAAATTTTGGAAATCTGATGGAGGATATCCGCACCTTCACCGAGCAGGGAAAAATCTTTGTGGTTCATTTCCGCAATGTGAGCGGCACCATGCCCTACTTTGAGGAGACCCTTCTGGAGGACGGCTACGCGGACATGTACGCCATCCTGGAACAGCTGGCCCGCTGCGGCTACGACGGACAGTTGAACATCGACCATTCCTTCTTCAACCCGGACGGGAAGGGAATGTCAAAGACCTCAGAGGCCTATTTCCTGGGATACTTGAAGGGAATGCTGGGAAGTCTGGAGCGTCAGCTGAAACTGGAAAAGGAGAATGGAGGTAAAAAATCATGAACGTACCTTTGATTATTACCCTTGCGGTTACCATATTTCTGATTGTAGGATTTTTAAGCGGAAAATTTAAGCTGGGCCTGGTGGCCATGACGGCGGCCACCGTTCTGTGTGTGACGGGAGTGCTCACATTCAGCGAGGCCTACGCCAATTTCTCCAACGGTAACGTGATCATGGTTGGCGCCATCTTCATCCTGAGCGGCGCTCTGGGAAAGACCAGCCTGGTTCCGGCCTTAAAGGAACTGATCATGAAAAATTCCAGCAAGAGCGGACTGATCGTGTTCCTCTATCTGCTGGCCAACGCCATTCTGATTCAGTTCAGCATGCCCACCGCCCTGGTGGCCATGATGATCCCCTTTATGGCGGCATTCGGCGATGAGAGCAAGATCCAGCCCTCCCACCTGCTTCTTCCCGGCGCGGTGGTGGCCCACTGCTGGCAGGGAATGTTCCCGGGAGCGTTTTTCGTCATGTTAAACTCCTATCTGGAGGCCAGCGGCACCGACGTGCGTCTGGGAATGCTGGACTACAGCAAGGTGGTAGCCATCCCGGCCCTGTTTTCCCTGTTTTACATGGCCTTTATCGGATGGAGAGGCTTTAAGTCCAACAAGCTGGTGCAGACGGACGCGGTGAAGGCCACGGCATCAAAGAGCGATCTGACTCCTCTTCAGGAGAAGATTGTGTACGTGGTGTTTATCATCACCTTTGTAGGCATCCTTCTCTCCAATTACCTGCCCATTGACATGCAGGTGATTCCGGTGATCGCCGACCTGGTTCTGCTGTACTGCGGAATTCTGAACTTAAATGACGTGAAGAACTTTATGAATATTGACACCCTGTTCATGCTGGCAGGCGTTCTGCCCCTGGCGACCGCCATGCAGAAGACCGGCGCGGGAACGGTTCTCGCGGACTTTATCCTTTCCCTGCTGGGAGGAAATCCGGCGCCCATCACCGTGCTCATCGCCTTCTATGTGGCAGGAGCTGTGCTGACTCAGTTTATGAGCAACACCGCCACCCAGAATATTTTCGTGACCCTGGCAGTGGTGACCGCCCTGAACCTGGGACTGGATCCGAGAGCGTTCTGCATCGCCATCTATGCCGGATGTACGGCAGCCATGATGACCCCCACCGCATCTCCGTCCATCGCCATCGCCTTCGGCGCCGGCCAGTACAAGATCAAGGACGTGGTGAAGGTCTGCCTGCCTCTGTGGTTTATCTACGGCGCGCTGGTAATCTTCACGGCCAATCTGGTATACCCGTTGGCGTAAATGAGAAAAACAGAATTTTGCCGGCAGGCCTGACGGCAAAATTCCAGAAAGGGATCTGCCTTCTTTTTTGTTAATAATCTGTGGGAGGAAAGAGCAT
>NBJMR02800__coassemble_2870_pt1 | contig 10975 bp, 12 predicted proteins | sample NBJMR02800__metabat2_low_PE_040 | metagenome-assembled genome bin NBJMR02800 | reverse complement strand
AGGAATGAGATGAACCGATTGCTGCTTGCGTTTCTGAAGTCTATGGTTGTTACGGTGGGGTTTGATGCCGTCTGTTTTCTTTACGGAGCGGTGTCGGGCAGTCACTATGAGATTTCCCTGCCCATTGAGGTGATTCTGTTTTTGGTGATATTTGTCACCAGCTACGGGGAGTATCTGCTGGATGACCGGAACCGGCGGGATGACCAGGCGAAGGATCAATAGACGGCGGAAGAAATCAAAGGATGAGAAGCCGTACATAGTACACGGGAGGAGAGATACCGATGAGAGAAGAACTGACGTTCCGTTTTGCGGAGAGGAAAGACACGCCCCTGATTCTGAAGTTTATCAGGGAGCTGGCGGATTATGAGAAAATGCTGGACGAAGTGGTGGCGGATGAGAAGACGCTGGAGGAATGGATTTTCGACAGACAGAAGGCGGAGGTGCTTTTTGCGGTGGCAGAGGGAAAGGAAGTGGGCTTTGCCCTGTTTTTCCATAATTTTTCCACCTTTCTGGGAAGAGCGGGGATCTATCTGGAAGACCTGTTTGTGCAGCCGGAGTACAGGGGGAGAGGCTACGGGAAAGGAATCTTAAAAAAACTGGCGGCCATCGCCCTGGAACGGGGCTGCGGCCGCCTGGAATGGTGGTGCCTGGACTGGAATAAGCCCAGCATTGATTTTTACCTGTCCCTGGGAGCGGAGCCCATGTCGGACTGGACGGTATACCGCATTGCCGGCGATACGCTCCGGAAGCTGGGAGGGGAACAGGAATAATCGTCCGCGCTGTTTACCGGTTTAAAATCTTCATAAATTCATCCCCGGTGATGGTTTCTTTTTCATAGAGGTATTTGGAGAGCTCGTGAAGCTTTTCCTGGTTGTCCTCCAGCAGCTTCGTGGCCTTTGCGTGCTGGCGCTTCACCACTTCCACCACCTGACGGTCCACTTCCGCGGCGGTCTCCGCGGAACAGGCCAGGGAGGTGTCTCCGCCCAGATACTGATTGTTTACGGTCTCCAGGGCGACCATGTCGAAATCGTCGCTCATGCCGTACCGGGTGATCATGGCTCTGGCAAGCTTGGTGGCCTGCTCGATGTCGTTGGACGCTCCGGTGGAGGCGGAGTGGAAGATCAGCTCCTCCGCGGCCCGGCCGCCGGTGAGGGTGGCGATCTTGTTCTCCAGCTCCTCCTGGCTCATGAGATAGTGGTTGCCTTCCTCCACCTGCATGGTATAGCCCAGGGCGCCGGAGGTGCGGGGGATGATGGTGATCTTCTGAACCGGTGCGGAGTGGGTCTGCAGGGCGGCTACCAGGGCGTGGCCGGTCTCGTGATAGGCCACGATCCATTTCTCCTGATCCGTGAGGATGGCATTCTTTTTCTGATAACCGGCGATGACCACTTCAATGCTCTCTTCCAGGTCGGCCTGGGTGGCGAAGGAACGGCCGTCCCGCACGGCTCTCAGGGCCGCTTCATTGACGATGTTGGCCAGTTCCGCGCCGGAAGCGCCGGAGGCCATTCTGGCCACCTTGTTAAAGTCCACATCGTCCGCCACTTTGATTTTTCTGGCGTGAACCTTCAGGATCTCCTCCCGGCCTTTCAGATCCGGCAGCTCCACGGGAACCCGCCGGTCAAATCTTCCCGGTCTGGTCAGGGCCGGGTCCAGGGATTCCGGCCGGTTGGTGGCGGCCAGGATGATGACCCCCGTATTTCCCTCGAAGCCGTCCATCTCTGTCAGCAGCTGGTTTAAAGTCTGCTCCCGCTCATCGTTTCCGCCGAACTGGCCGTCCCGCTTTTTGCCGATGGCGTCAATCTCGTCGATGAATACGATGCAGGGGGCTTTTTCTTTTGCCTGTTTAAACAGGTCGCGAACCTTGCTGGCGCCCATGCCCACGAACATTTCCACGAATTCCGAACCGGATATGGAGAAGAAGGGGACGTTGGCCTCGCCGGCCACCGCCTTTGCCAGCATGGTCTTGCCCGTTCCGGGAGGGCCTACCAGAAGAATGCCCTTCGGCATGGAAGCTCCGATCTCCTGATACTTTTTCGGGTTGTGAAGATACTCCACGATTTCCTTTAAGTTATCTTTTGCCTCGTCCTCGCCGGCCACGTCGGAAAATTTAATGCCTTCCGAAGATTTCACATAGATTTTGGCGTTGGATTTTCCAAACATCATGGCGTTGGGGCCGCCGGCGTTTTTCATCAGTTTCCGTGACATATACTGGCCGATGGCCACAAAGATCACAATGGGAAGAACCCAGGACAGAAGGACGGTGAGGAAGGGGGAAGTCTGCTCAATCTCCACCCCGTTAAATACGACTCCCGCGTCCAGCAGACGGTCCGGAAGGCGGTCGTCCCCTACCATGGCGGTTTTGTAAATCCGGTTATCTCCTTCTTTTGTGAACAGAACTCTGTTTTCCTGCTCCTGGATCTCCGCCTGCTTCACTTCTCCGTCCTCCACCATGGAGACGAAGCTGCCGTAGTCCACCTCCACGATTCTGCGCTGGGAGAGCCAGGGCATGGCTAAAAGGTTAAACAGCATCAGCACGATCAGCACGATGCAGTAGTAGTAAATCAGAGGCTTTTTTGGTGATTTTACTTCATTCATGTTCAATCTCTTTTCGATTCGGTTTTGTCCTCCGCCTGCTTCTGGAGAACCAGGGCAGACAGGGAGGTGCAGAGCGCCCGGTCCACGGCCTGGACGGCAAAGTCGATGGCATATTCCGCGTAGAGGGACATGGCTTCCGCCTGGTCCTGGGCCCAGGTCTGATTGGTTCCCCGCATTTCATTGGGGAGCTTGTCGGTCAGGATTTTCTACGCCTGCTTTTCATAGTCCAGCTGCGCCCTGGCAAGGCTGGCGGCGGAGGGAGAGCGGCTGGAGCGGATGCGGTCGTTTAACAGCCGCTGCCGCTGCCGGCCTTCCTTCTGAAGCCGCCCCAGCTCCTCCAGGATCTGCCTCTCGTCTTTTTCCTGGAAGAGGCGAATCCGGTTTTGAAGCCTGACATATTCTTCTTCCAGCTCAGAGAGCTTGGCGCTGAAAATTTCCTGTTTTGATTTCATAAGCCGGAACTCCTTTCCGCTGGTGATTGATGTCCGTACGATTCTCTTATAGCAGGAACCGGAAAAAGACACCATTTTCAATTTTTTTCCTGTGTATAGACAATCCCCGGAATGTGTCAAAAAATTTTACACATTCCGAGGATTGTCTATACATCTGTTCTGTATTATAAATGTTACAGGCACTTTTGATCTGATAGGGTAAAACAGAGGGCAGTGTCTAGGAATGGCGGGAGCTGTCCCATAGCTGGCCGGTGATCAGGCCGTAAAACTGTCCGGACAGGACGGAGACATCCTTTGCGGTGTCCAAATTTTCGATGAGCAGCCCCACAAGGCCGTAGGAGTAAAAGCGGATGGCGGTTTCCAGGTCATCGGGACGGATCATCAGGTTCTCCGCCTTTGCCCGAAAGAGCTTGTCCAGATACAGCCGGGTACTGCGGACCAGGAGACGCTCAATTTCCTGGCGGCGCTGGGACGCCAGCAGATGGTGGATCAGGGATTTGTTTTCCCGCATGAAAAGGATCATGGATGTCAGGGCTTCCTGAGGAGTGGGGGCAGCCAGGCCCTCATCCACAGCGCGCTGGAGAGCCTGGGCGGTGAGCCACTCCACCACATCCATAAGATCCTGGAAATGGTAGTAAAATGCCTGGCGGCTGATTCCGCAGGCGTCCACCAGCTCGCGGACCGTGATCTTGTCGATGGATTTGTGCTTCAGCAGACCGGCCAGAGTTTCAGCAATCATTTGTTTCATATTTACAGTCACAGTTTTCTCTCCGTTGATCAGTGTTTTCGATGATTTTTATTGTAGCACAGAGGCACTTTCCCGTCCAGTGCCCGGGAAGAAAACGGACGGATACGTGTACAGGAATCATGAGGAGGAATTTATGAACACCATTTCCATTTTGGCAGCGTTGGATGAAAATTACCTGCCCAGGATGCAGGTGATGCTCACATCGCTGTATCTGAACAATCCTGGAGAGCGGGCGGACGTCTATCTGCTTCACAGCGGTATCCCACAGGAGCAGCTTGCCGCCGTAAAAAGGCAGCTGGATTTTATGCAGTATGGATTTTATCCGGTGCCGGTGGACAAATCTCTGTTTGACGGGGCGCCGGTGACCAAACAGTACCCCCGGGAGATGTACTACCGCCTGCTGGCGCCGAGGCTGCTGCCGGAGACTTTGGACCGGGTGATCTATCTGGATCCGGATATATTGATCATCAATTCCCTCCGACCTCTCTGGGAGACGGATCTGAGGGGAAACCTGTTCGGGGCGGCGGCCCACACGGGCATGACGGAGCTGGCCAACCGGGTGAACCGGGTGCGCCTGGACAGCGGGAGTGATTATTACAAATCGGGAGTACTTCTGATGGATCTGTCAGCCGGACGGAGGGAAATCCGCCCGGAGGAGATCTTCCGGTTTGTGGAGGAGCGGGGAATGGAACTGCTGCTGCCGGACCAGGATCTGCTGAACGCTCTGTACGGAAGACGGATTCTGCCTCTGGATGACGCGCTCTGGAATTACGACGCCCGCAATTACAATAATTATCTGCTGCGCAGCGGGGGAATCTGCGATCTGGACTGGGTGATGGAACACACGGCCATTCTTCATTTCTGCGGGAAGGCAAAGCCGTGGAAGAAGGGATATTTTTACCGGTTCGGGGTGCTCTATAAGCATTATGCCAGGCTGACTGCCCGGATGTTTCCAAAAGAAGAGGAGGGAGAAGAACGTGAAGATTGAATACGCGGATCTGGTTTATTTGAACAGAGAACTGAAAAAGAGGGGGACCAGATATCACATCGCCTACAAAAATGAGGACACCGCCTGCCTGGAGCCGCCGGGGGAGTGCTGCCTGACGGAAAAAAGAGAAGAGGACGCCAGGGACTGCATCCGGGAGTATTACCGCCGGAAGCACGCGGCTGTCCGGTTTTCCGGGGACGGGCTGTACTTTTCCCTGGAAGAGGAGAGGGAGGCCGGGGAAAGGTCAGACGGCCTCGTAGGCCTTTAAGATATTGTTCATGCTTCTGGAAATATGGCCGGCCATGGCTTTTTTCGCCTCCTCCGCCTGTCCGGCCTGAATGTGGCGGAGAATGCAGATGTGCTCGGCGGTGGACTGGCGGAAATGGCTCTCCTCATCGGAGACGGAGCGGCCGGTGCTGGGGCCGTTCCACAGCTCCAGAAGATAGCTTTTCAGTTTCTGGTTGTCTGCTGCATTCCAGATGGCCATGTGAATATCCTGGTTTAACAGCTCATAATCCTTTTTGTTCAGCTGACCCGTCTGACGTTCCATGGCGTGGAGACGCTTCAGGAGCATGGAAGTGTCCATGCCGTTGGCGGCTGCCCTGGCGGCCGCTTCGGATTCCAGCAGAATTCTCATCTCAAACGTATCTTTGATAAATTTCTGATCGATCTGATTGACAATGGCGCCCTTATTCATGCGGAGAGTGATCAGCCCCTCGGCGGCCAGAGCCTGAAATGCCTCCCGCACGGGAGTGCGGCTGACCCCCAGCTGGGACGCCACCTTTGTCAGGCTCAGCTCTTCCCCGCTTTTATATTCTCCCGAATAGATCGCCTTTTTTAAAATCGCCGTGATCCGCACCCGGACAGGCATAAGCTCCAGTGTTTCCATAAATCCATATACCTCCTGTGCGTGTTAAAGAATGAAAAAAGAAGCGTATTTCAGCTTCATTTCTATTTTAAATGACGGAGAGCTTTTTTACAATAAAAATGCTTGAAATATTTTATTACAGGAGCTATAGTATAGACAACAGAATTGTATATCGTATACGATATACGATTTTAAACCAGCACAGCCCTGTCATCCGGCGGCTGAAAACAGAAAATATGGAGGAATCAGTGTATGCATGCCATAGAAAAAATTTTTGCCAGGCACAGCGGAAAGAGCCAGGTTTCCCCTGGCGAAATTGTGACAGCGAAGGTGGATTTTGCGGAGATCAACGACCTCTATCTGCAGACCGTCTACTCCTTCTATGAGATGGGAGGAGAGAAGGTGTGGGACCGGGAGAAATGCGCCTTTGTCTTTGACCATTACGCCCCCACCCCCGATGTGAAGAGCGCGGACAACCACAGGCAGATGCGGGAGTTTGCCAGAAAAAATCAGCTGAAATACCATTTTGACACCAACTGCGGCGTCTGCCATCAGGTAATGCCGGAGGCCGGACTGATCCGGCCGGGAATGATCGTGGTGGCCACCGACAGCCACACCACCACCCACGGAGCTTTCGGGGCCATGGGCACCGGCTGCGGGGCCACGGATATGGCCACCATTCTGATGACGGGAGAGCTGTGGTTTCGGATCCCGGAGATTATCGAAGTCCGGCTGGAGGGGGAGACAAAAAAAGGCGTCTATCCCAAGGATGTGATCCTGGCTGTGCTGGGAAAGATCCGGGCGGACGGAGCGGTGTACAAGGCCATCGATTTCACGGGAAGCTACGTGGACCAGTTGAATGTGGCCGGCCGCATGGTGATCTGCAACATGGCGGTGGAGATGGGAGCGAAAACCGCCTATATGCAGCCCAACCAGGCGGTGCTGGATTATGTGGGCGCCAGGGCGGCAGGTCCCTGGGAGGTGGAGACCACAGACCCCGGGTACCGGTATGAGGAGAGCTATGTGTTTGACGTGTCTTCCCTGGAGCCTCAGCTTGCCTGTCCGGACAGCGTGGAGAACGTCCATCCCCTGACGGAGGTGACGGCGGAAGGGCCGGTGAAGCTGGATCAGGGCTACATCGGCAGCTGCACCGGCGGACGGGAGGAGGACATCGCCGCGGCCGCCTCCATTCTGCGGGGAAGGCATATTCCGGAGTACACCCGCCTGGTGGTGGTTCCGGCGTCCAGAGAGGTCATGCTGAGCTGTATGGAAAAGGGTTATATCCAGGATCTGATGGAGGCGGGAGCCACCATCACCACCCCCGGCTGCGGGGCTTGCCTGGGTGCCCATGAGGGAATCCTGGCGCCCGGGGAGGTGTGCATTTCCAGCACCAACCGGAATTTCCCGGGGAGGATGGGATCCACGGAAGCCAGAATCTATCTGGCCAGCCCGGCCGCGGTGGCTGCCAGCATATTAAACGGCAGGATCACCGATCCCAGAATCTACTTATAAAAGAGGAGGAGAGCCATGAAACAGGAAATGGAAGGAAAGGTTATCGTTGTGGGAGACAACGTGGACACAGATCAGATTTATCCGGGCCGGTATCTGGCCCTCACCGATCCGGCGGAAATCGGAAGCCACTGCCTGGCCGGTGTGGATGAGAACATTGCCGCCTCCTTCCCGGCGGGCGGGATCGTGGTGGCCGGCAGAAATTTCGGCTGCGGTTCCAGCCGGGAGCACGCCCCCATCGCCCTGATCAACATGGGGGCATCCGCCGTGGTGGCGGAATCCTTCGCCCGGATCTTTTTCCGAAACGCAGTCAATCTGGGGCTGCCCCCGGTGATCTGCCGCGGAATCCGGGACCGGGTGAAGGATGGCCAGACCATCCGGCTGGACTTGAAAAAGGGCCGGGTGACCATTGTGGAGACAGGGGAGGAATTCCCCTGTGAACCCATGGGAGAACAGGCGGAAAAGATCCTGGAGGCGGGAGGCATCAAACCCCTCATGCGGGCCAGGTTTGGAAAAAAGGAGTGATCCGCTTACGGGTGGATGATCACCGCCGTGCCGTGAAGATCCCCCAGCGGAACAAGGGGAAGAGGGCCGTGCTGCTGTTCCCAGTCGCGGACGGCTTCCCCCGCTCCCGGGAACCGGCGGCTGTCCCAGTCGTGGAGAATGATGGCGCCTCCCGGGCTGAGCCTGGGGTAGAAAAATTCCAGGCCGGCCAGGGTGGGAGCGTACAGATCGGCGTCCAGACTGACCAGGGCAAACGCTTCATGTTCCAGTCCGGATGCCGTGTCCGGAAAGAAGCCTTTTCTGATCACGGCCTGGTCCGGGAAGGGAAGGCGGGACATCACCGCTTTCTCAGAAGTGTCAGAAAAGTCTCCGGCTCCGGCCCGCGACAGAGAGCGGGCCTTTTCCTCCGCAATGTCGGTTTCGGCAAAGCCTTGGAAGGTGTCAAACAGATACAGGCGCCGGTGGGGGAGAAAGAGATTCAGCTTCCAGGCTGTATCGCCTTTGTATACGCCCAGCTCTGCCAGACTGCCTGGAATTTCCATACGGTTCAGACGCTTACAGAGGCGGAGCAGAACGGCGGAGCGGATATCAAAATATCTGCGCATTTCATCCATAAAGATAATATTTCCATGAAATCCCAGGTGTTCCGCCTGGGATTTCATGGTTTCTCTGCGGTCGCGGCCGGACACGCTGATAAGCAGGGTATCCGGTTTTAAGGCCATAGCCTCCGGAAGACTCATGACAGGAATTCCCTCCAGGGAGGTTCCCCACAGACGGCTGTCCTGATCGGCTGCGGCCAGGATGGAAAAGAAATCGCGGTTGATGAGAGAGACGGCGGCGCGGCCGAACTGGCCGGCGCCCATGATCACAAGTGTTTCCATAATCTTCACCTCGTTCGATCCGGTATTTTCCAGTATTATAGCACAGGCGGGAGAGAACAGGAACTTGTATTTTTCCTGCAGTTATGCTACTATAATTTTATCATACAGGTCGATTGACCTAGAAAAAGGCTTGCCAAAGCCTGCCGAAACGGGGGAGTGGAAGGATGCGGCTGGTATATCTGGTGCGCCACGGAGAGACTGTGACCCGGGGAAGGGGAAGCTTCTGCATCTGCAGGGAGGATATTCCTCTGAGCCGGAGGGGGAGAGAACAGGCTCTGCTCTTAGCGGAATGGTACCGGGAGAAGGACAGAGGGCAGGTGTTTTCCAGTCCTCTGTCCAGGTGCGTGGAGACGGCGTCAGTTATGGCGGGAGGCAGAGAACCGGTGCGGGAGGAACCGGAGCTGACAGAGATCAGCGGCGGAGACTGGGAGGGCCGTTCTTTTGAGGAGATCCGTACCTGTTATCCGGACCTCTACGAACAGCGGGGCCGCTGCCTGGGGGCGGTGGCTCCGCCGGGCGGGGAGTCCTTTCTTCAGGGGGGAATCCGGCTTCGGTCCGCGGTTGAAAAACTGCTGAGACAGACAGAGGGGGATCTGGTGCTGGTGACCCACAGCGGGGTGATACGGGGACTGATCTGCCAGCTTCTGGACTGGGATCCCGCCCGCATTATGGACATTCCTCTGGCCTGCGGCACGGTGAGCCGGCTTGAGGCGGAAGGGGACAGACTGTCGGCGGAGCTTGACCATGTGGGGATCCGGCCTGCTGTCTGCCCGGGAAGAGAGGAATGCTTCCGTCTGTGGGACAGGTTTCAGGTTCCCGGGCCGGTGAGAGAACACCAGCAGGCCGTGGCGGAACTGGCCGGCAGATGGGCGGACCGGCTGGCCGTGGCGGGACTGTCCATAGACCGGGAACTGACCTATGAGGCGGCGCTCCTTCACGACATTGCCAGAACAAAGGCGGATCACGCCGCTCAGGGAGGAAGAATCTTGCGGGGAGAGGGGTATGACCGGCTGGCCCGGATTGTGGCGGTTCATCACGGTCTGCCCCCCGGGGAAGAGAACTGCCTGACGGAAGCTTCCCTGGTATTTCTGGCGGACAAGTACGTGAAAGGAAGCCGGCTGGTTTCTCTAGAAGAGCGGTTCACGGCAAGTATGGGAAAATGCTCCGGCTCGGAGGCGGTCCGGAGTCACGAGAACCAGCGCTGTCAGGCGGAGGCCGTCGCGCGCCGTCTGGCGGCTGTTCTGGGAGAAGAGGTTGGACGGCCGGAGCTGGGATAGCCGGCGGTTACAAGAGACAGGAGGATTTATAAAAGAAAAAGTGAATACGAAAGACAAACTGATTCGGGCTGGAATCAAGCTGTTTTCCAAATATGGATATGCGGCGACATCCACCCGGATGATTGCGGCGGAGGCGGGGGTCAATCTGTCGGCAATCGCGTTCCATTATACCAATAAAGAGTGCCTGTATCAGGCCTGTCTGAATTACATTGTGGAAAAGATCCGGGAGTACTACAGTCCGATCCGGGAAAAAATTGAAAAGGAATTTGAAAGCCAGTCCATGACAAAGGAGAGGGCCTGGCAGTATTTGGAGGATCTGATTGACGCGCAGATTGAGGCGGCTTTCGGAAAGCGGTATCAGACGACACTGGCCATGGTGTACCGGGAGGAGATCAGTCCGGAAAGCAGCCATACGCTGACGCAAACCGTTTTTCATCAGGAAGAAGAGGTGATGGCGCGGCTGCTTCAGGTGATTGCCCCTCTCTCAGATGGAAGGGCGAGAGTGATCAGCCGTTTTATCAACGGCAGCATTATTGCATTTGGAGAGCATAAGAGCCTGATCGCCCCCTATCTGGAGGGCAGCCCGGAAAGGGAAAAAGATCCGGATTGGGTGAAAAAGGAGATCCGCAGCAGCTGCATGGCCATTGCCCGGGAGCTGAGAGAAAAGAACGATTGAATTTGTGAAAAATCACAAGGTTATTCAAAAATATGAACATCCCTTTGAGAACAAAAATTGAATCTCTCAAAGGGATGTTTTTGTTTTGTTTGCACAAAAAACACCCGGAAACCGTCGGCAATCTTAAGGAAGTATTGACATATTGTACATAGCGTGTTAAATTTAAATCAATCAATCGACCGACCTATACGAAAACTGTGGGATCGGTTAATAACAAACAGGAGGTAGTCAATGTTATGAAGAAACAGTATGTGACCCTGACGGTAAACGGACGGGAATATCGTTTCTCGATCGGAGATGGCTTTGGCCAGGTTCCTCCGTCGGAAACACTGTCAGAAACACTGCGCAAGCGGCTTTCCCTCACCGGAACCAAAGAATCCTGCAATGAGGGAGCCTGCGGCTGCTGCACCGTCCTCATGGTCGGGAACACCCCGCTGTCCTCTTCATGCGGATTCATCACGCCCCGTAAGGTTGAAA
>NBJMR02800__coassemble_2792_pt1 | contig 11378 bp, 10 predicted proteins | sample NBJMR02800__metabat2_low_PE_040 | metagenome-assembled genome bin NBJMR02800 | reverse complement strand
ACCTCATAAAACGGCATCTTGCCCTTATAATCCTGTTCCAGATCATCCAGGATAGCGTGAACGGCCTGGCATACATGGCAGGTCTTTCTGGAGAAAATCACCAGACAGGTCTCCCCATCGTTCTCCACATACTCCTCAAAAGCCACCGAATTGAGTTTTTTCATCGCATGTCTCCTCCTTCTTTTTTTCGGTCTGACAATATTATAACACGCCAGAAATAGGCAGACAATAATCTATGTTATAGCATTTTGAAAAAAATGTGCTAAACTATTAAGTAGAAACATTAAAATTATCCTGACAATATGAAGGAGGAAATATTATGGATGCAATGTATGATCTGATCATTATCGGAGCCGGTCCTGCCGGTCTGGCAGCAGGCATTTACGGCGGGCGGGCCCACTTACATACTCTCATTCTGGAGAAATCCACCGTCGGCGGACGGGCTTACACCACCAGGGAAATCGTCAATTATCCTGGAATTCCCAGCACCTCCGGACCGGATCTGACAGAGAAAATGGCGGAACAGGCCAAAGGCTTCGGAGTGGAAATCAAACGGGAACCGGTGAAATCCATGGACGTGAGCGGCGATGTGAAACTGATCAACACCAGACGCCACCAGTATGGAGCAAAAGCGGTAATCATTGCCACAGGAACCTCCGCCAGAATTCTGGGCATCCCCGGCGAGCGGGAACTGACCGGCCAGGGCGTAGCCTACTGCGCCACCTGTGACGCGGAGTTCTTCCAGGATCAGCACGTAGTGGTGGTAGGCAGCGGCGACCAGGCCATTGAGGAGGGCATGTACATCACCAAATTCGCCAGCCGGGTTACCGTGATCGTGCTTCACGACGAGGGAATCTTAGACTGCAACAAGGAATCCGCCGAGAAGGCCCTTCACCATCCGAAGATGGACTTTATCTGGAACAGCGTGCTGACGGAGGTCTGCGGCGATACCCAGGTGACCGGCGTCAAGATCAAAAACATCAAGACGGAAGAGATCACCGACTATCCCTGCGACGGCGTATTCTTCTTCGTGGGCATGATCCCGGAGACCAAGTGGCTTCCGGACTGCCTGGAAAAAGATTCCAGAGGATGGCTCCACGTCAATGAACAAATGGAAACTAACGTGCCCGGCGTCTACGCTGCCGGCGATGTGAGAGATAAATATCTCCGCCAGGTTTCCACCGCCATCTCCGACGGAGCCGTAGCTGCCACTGCCGCAGAGCGCTACATTGAAGATCTGGACTATTTCAGAGAGCAGGTGCTGGAGAGTCCGGAACCGGTGATCTTAGGCTTCTGGAGCCCGGAGTTTAACGGCAGCATCGACGCCATCGGCAATATCTCCTCCCCCTACCGGGTGATGGAAGTGGACGTATCCCGCAAAAAGGCCTGGGCGGACCGCTATCACGTGGTTTTAAGCGAGGAGACCCCCGCAGTGGCCCTGCTGGTGGACAAGGGCGAGGTCAAAGAGCAGCTGAAGCTGTGATCTTTGCTGAACTTTTTCTTGACAGCCCCCGGTTCTTCTGGTATCCTACCAAGCGATAAATAAAATACTGATTATTTTGCCGCCGGGTAAACAAGCGTTGAGTTCTGTATCGATAGGCCTTTTGGAGATACAGAACATCAGCGCTTTTCTTTTTGTCTCCCGGCAGGCCGATCAGAATTCAAAGGAGGATTTTTCCATGGAAACCGCCAGACCCTTCGGGGAATTCGCCAGATACACCTTTCTGAGCGTGCTGGGCATGATCGCCCTTTCCTGCTACATTCTCGCCGATACCTTTTTCGTGTCCCGCAGTCTGGGCACCAACGGACTGGCCGCCTTAAACCTGGCCATTCCCGTCTACAATTTTATCCACGGCACAGGGCTGATGCTGGGCATGGGCGGCGCCACCCGCTTCTCCATCTTAAAGAGCCGGGGAGAATCCCATGCCGCCGATGTGGTGTATACCAATACCCTGTACTTCTCCGCCCTGTTTTCCCTGCTGTTTATGGCCGCGGGCCTCTTTCTGGCCGCGCCTCTCACAGCTCTTCTGGGAGCAGATGAAGCCACCTTTCAGATGTCCTGCACCTACCTGAACGTGCTGCTGCTCTTTTCCCCTGCGTTCATACTAAACGACGTATTTCTCTGCTTTGTGCGCAACGACGGGAATCCGCGGCTGGCCATGATCGCCACTGTGGTCAGCAGCCTGTCCAACGTGGTGCTGGATTATGTGTTCATGTTCCCCTTCGGCATGGGCATCTTCGGCGCTGTTCTGGCCACCGGCCTGTCCCCCGCCATCGGAGTGGCGATCATGGCTCCCCACTGGATGGGAACGTCCAAAGGGTTCCGCCTGACAAAAACCGGCGTCCAGGCCGATGCAGTGAAATTCACCTTCGCCCTGGGATTTCCCTCCCTCCTGGCCCAGCTCTCCTCCGGCATCGTCATGATCGCGTTCAACACCATCATTCTGAGACTGACCGGAAATACAGGGGTAGCCGCCTACGGGGTGATCGCCAACATCTCCCTGGTGGTGACCTCCATCTACACCGGCATCGCCCAGGGCGTCCAGCCCCTGATCAGCCGGGAGTACGGCAGAAATCACAGAACTCTCCAGCGGCAGTATCTGAAGTTTTCCCTGATCTCCATGGCCGCGCTCTCCGCCGCCGTCTACGCCGTGATCTTTTTCTTTGCCGATCCCATCGCCGGGATCTTCAACAGCGAGGGAAGTTTTCAGCTGCAGCAGATTGCCGTCACAGGGCTGAAATTGTATTTTACTTCTGTGGTGTTTGTGGGGTATAATACAATTATATCCACGTACTTTACCTCTGTGGAACAGGCGGTGCCTGCGCACATCGTCTCTCTGCTGAGGGGACTGATTCTTATCATTCCCATGGCGCTGATTCTGTCCTCCCTGTGGGGAATGACCGGCGTGTGGCTGGCCTTTCCGGCTACGGAGCTGGCCGTCGCCGCCATCGGACTTTTCTTTTCTGCAAAGGACAGAAAGCGTGGGTAAAAGGAGGTATGGTTTATGAAACGTATCATTACTGTCAGCCGTGAATTCGGAAGCGGAGGCAGGGAGCTGGGCCGAAGGCTCTCCGAGCTGCTCCACATCGCCTACTATGACAAGGAAATCGTCACAGAGATCGCCAAGCGGACTTCCATGTCGGAGGAGTACGTCCGGCAGATTACCGAGCAGAAACCGGTCATGTCCTTCCCCATCAGCATCGGAAGAAGCTTCTATCCCATGACCGATCCTCTTCTGGACCAGAATCAGGCCATCTTCCGGGAACAGCACCAGATCATCCGGGAAATGGCGGACAAATCCGACTGTGTGATCGTGGGACGGTGCGGGGACTATATTCTCCGGGACCTGAACCCCTTCCGCATCTTTGTCTATGCCGACATGGACGCGAAGATCGCCCGCTGCCGGGAGCGGGGAAAGGAAGACCCGCCCCTGTCCGACAAGGAGCTGAAGCAGAAGATCACCAAGATGGACAAGGGCCGTGCAAAATATTACGAGTTCTATACCGGCCAGAAGTGGGGAGACCGTCTGAACTACGACGTCTGCATCAACACTTCCGGAAGATCCATCAAAGAGCTGGCCGCCGTTCTCGTCCGGCTGGTAAACTGATTTTCACTTCTGATCAGACATCCCTATCCCTGATCTGTCAGGCGCCGTACCTACGGCGCCTTTTTTGTCTCCTTCCCCTGCCTTTCCGCCCTCAAATTCAACAAATTTCCGTCAGCCCTTGCTTTTTTCCGCTCTCCGCGCTATAATCGTTTCTTGTTAGAACTGTTCTAAAAAGAACTATTAGCAAAAGGAGGTTTTCTCTCATGACATCTGCCGCTGAACTTCTGGTCAATATCCGGCGGGTGATCCGCCTCTACGAGCTCATCCTGCACCCGGTGTGCGAAGCCTACGGAATCACCATCATCGAGACAGACATCCTGGCATTTCTCCGCAACAATCCTGACAAAGACACTGCCAGAGATATTGTGGAGTACCGGATGCTGCAGAAAGGAAATGTTTCCCAGGCTGTGGAACATCTGATCCGAAAGGGCCTGCTCTCAAGAAGGCAGGATGAAAAGGACCGCCGCCTCATCCACCTCTCCTTGACGCCCACAGCCGTGGAAGTCACCGCGGCCATCCGAGCCGCCAGAAAGCAGCTTCTGGACCAGCTGTTTCAGGATTTTTCCAGCGGAGAGATCCTGCTGTACCAGGAACTGAATCAAAAGCTGTTTAAAAACGCAGCCGCCGGCATCAGCCAGAGTACTGCGGAAGAAAGGAAGTAATTCGTCATGGCTGACAATAAAACTTTTCTGGGGACTGAACCGGTGGGATCTCTTCTGGCCCGGCTGGCTCTCCCCACTGTGGCCGCCCAGATCATCAATATGCTGTACAACATTGTGGATCGTATTTACATCGGACACATTCCGGGAGAAGGGGCCCTGGCCCTGACCGGCGCGGGCGTCTGCATGCCTCTGATCATGATCGTATCCGCATTCGCCTCCCTGGTGGGCTACGGAGGCTCTCCCAGAGCTTCCATTTTTATGGGAAAAAATGATTTTCCCACAGCAGAAAAAATTCTGGGCAACTGTCTGACTCTGCTGGTCATTCTCTCCGCCGGCCTGACAGCCCTGCTCCTGATCTGGAACCGGCCGCTGCTTCTGGCTTTCGGCGCCAGTGAGAACACCATTGATTATGCCGTGAGCTACATGAATATTTACGCCTGCGGCACCATCTTTGTCCAGATCACCCTGGGAATGAACGCCTTTATCACCGCCCAGGGATTCGCAAAAACCGGTATGCTTTCCGTGCTCATCGGAGCCGTCTGCAATATTATTCTGGATCCCGTCTTCATCTTCGGGTTCGGCATGGGCGTTCCGGGAGCCGCATGGGCCACTATTCTCTCTCAGGCCATCTCCTGCGTATGGGTTCTGGCTTTTCTCTTCGGGAAAAGGACATTTTTGAAAATCCGCAGAAAAGCTCTCCGTCTGGAACCTGCCGTCATTCTTCCCTGCGTCGCCCTGGGACTTGCCACATTTATCATGCAGGCCAGCGAAAGCATCCTCTCTGTATGCTTTAACTCCTCTCTGCTGAAATACGGCGGAGACATCGCCGTGGGAGCCATGACCATCTTAACCAGCGTCATGCAGTTTGCCATGCTTCCCCTCCAGGGCCTGGGACAGGGAGCCCAGCCCATCACCAGTTACAATTACGGGGCGGGCAATGTAAAACGGGTAAAGGAGACCTTTTTCCTGCTGCTCAAATGCAGCCTGGTTTACTCCGTGACTCTGTGGCTTCTCGTGGAGCTGGCCCCTGGCCTGTTCGCCGGCATTTTCACCTCCGATCCCGCCCTGGTGGAATTTTCCCGCACCGCTCTGAGAATCTATATGGCCGGCCTGTTCCTCTTCGGAATCCAGATGGCCTGCCAGATGACCTTCAACTCCCTGGGCAACGCCAAAGCCGCCATCACTGTGGCTGTGGTCCGCAAATTCGTGCTGCTGATTCCCCTGATCTATCTTATGCCTCTGATCGTTTCCTCCAGCCCGGAAGCCCAGACCCGCGCCATCTATATGGCGGAACCCATCGCCGACTTTATCGCTGTCTCTTTCACTTCCATCCTCTTTTACTTTCAGTTTAAAAAAGCTCTGGCAGAGATGAAAAAAGGGGAGGTGCGGCCCCGTTAAGGGCCTGCGCCTCCGCCATTCTCCCGTACTCACACAGTTTTAAACTCCACAATAAACCGGTTCTCCCCCTCAGACGCCTCCGCCCGGATCGTGCCCTGGTGGCGTTCCACCACACTCCTGGCGATGGCCAGCCCCAGTCCGTACCCTTTCTGATCACTTCTGGAGCTGTCCGACCGGTAAAACCGTTCAAAGATCTCTTCCAGCTTCTCCTTTGGAATCTCCGCCCCCGTATTGGCCACGGTCAGCCGGACTTTCCTGCCGGGAATCTGCCTGAGACAGACCCTGGCCCGTCCCCCTTCCGGAGAATACTTGTCCGCATTGTCCAGCAGGATTCCCAGAAGCCGCCGCAGTTCTTTCTCATCTCCCCGGATGCGGATTCCCTCCTCCACGTCGCTGATCAGTTCCCGGTTTCCCTGATAAAAAACGGCCTCGAAAGACAGCACGCTCTCGATCACCACATCGCTGAAGCTGCATTTTTCCCGGATCTGCTTTCCGATGTCCGCCTCGCTGCGGGCCAGGGCCAACATCTCCTCCACCAGTTTTTTCATCTCCTCCGCTTCCTGGACAATGTTTTTCAGCCACCTGGCCCCGTCCCGGTCCGCCGGCGGCTCCTGCTCCGTCAGAAGCTGGGCGTTGGCCATAATCACCGTCAGGGGCGTCTTCAGCTCATGGGATGCGTCCGCCACAAACTGTTTCTCCCGGCGCATGGACTGTCCCACCGGGTACACCGCCCATTTGGACAGCACGCAGCTGATTCCGAACAGCACAAGCCACACGGCCACCCCGGTGATCCCCAGGTTCCGCCACATGCCCTGAGCGAAAGAATCCCCTAGACTGGTGTCCATGTAAGCGATCCGGTATCCGCTCTCCAGAGGTCTGCGCAGATACCGGAGCTGATACATTTCCAGAACTCCCCCATCCTCCGCGGAGGACAGGCTCTGAGCCGCCAGCCGCTGCAGCATCTCACTGTCCTGGCCGGGACTGTACCGGCCTTCCACCCGGATGATCTGGTCGTCTCCGTCCGTCACCAGTATGAAATAGGGCACGCGCACATAATCTTCTTCCGCAAACGGAGCCGGGGGCTGTTCCGCCGCGGCCGCCTCCCACAGCATCCGCTCATTGTCCGCGTTGATCCTGTACTGGGTGAAATATCCCACCGCCAGAAACGCCAGCCCGATTACCAGGGTCACCATCACCATGTTGGACGCCACAAATTTGATCCGCAGCCGTTTTAATTCCTTCATGACCGTCCTCCTTCCGTCAGATAGTATCCCAGATGCCTGGCCGTGGCGATGCCCGTCTCCGCCTTCAGAAAATTCAGCTTTTTCCGGAGAAAGGACACGTAGATCTCCACATTGTTGTCCACCGCATCTCCGTCATCTCCCCAGATCTTTAAAATCATCGTCTCCTTGGACACCACCGCTCCCCTGGCGCAGGTCAGGATCCGCATGACCTCATACTCCCGCTTTCCCAGGCGGATGCTCTTCTCTCCCCGCTCCAGGCTGTAGGAGGACTGATTGAGGCGGATATCGCCGAATTCCAGCACATCCGGAACCATTTCCCCGCTGCGTCTCAGCACAGCCTTCAGAGCCGCCGTCAGCTCATCCTTGTCAAAGGGCTTGGTCAGATAGTAATCCGCCCCGCTCTCCAGTCCCCGCACCTTATCTTCCGTCTCGCTTCTGGCTGTCAGCATCACCACCGGAACGGTGCATCCCCTGGCTCTGGCCTCCCGCAGCAGGGAAATTCCGTCCATCCCCGGAAGCATCACGTCCAGAATCACTCCGTCGTACCGGCCGCTCATCACCTGCTGGTATCCTTCCGCTCCGTCCAGGCTCACATCCGCCTCATACCCCTGTCTCCTCAGAATATCCTGGAGAGACTCCGCCAGCCGTCTGTTGTCCTCCACGATCAGAATTCTCATGTTCTCCTCCTCCGGTCCTCACCAATTCACGATTTCCTCCAGCATAAGAAAAAACATTTCAAAAGTCAATGCGGCTTTCGAAATGTTTTTCAGGGGCCGGCAGGCCGCCCCGTCAGTTGGAACGGATTTCCTGCCGCATAAATTTCAGATAAGAAAGGGCAAACGCTGCCAGGGTCATGGCGCACATAGCCGTCAGGTGGGGCCACACAAGCAGCAGGCTCTGTCCAAAAGGCAGATAGCCGGCAATGGCTCCTTCCAGCTGGGCGTTGGTCACCACCCCTATGCTCCGCACGCCCGGATTCAGTATGGTGGTCACCGCCTCCGCGTACAGATAATAGGGGGACAGGCGGTTGATATACAGCTCACATCTGTAATTGTCCATCACGTTGAACAGTCCCTGAATTCCGTCCAGAGGAAACAGGGCTGCGGCGATGATCCCCGCCAGCAGGCTGAGAAAAATGGTGAAAAACAGCCAGCAGGCGATCACTGCCAGCGCGCTGGTGGCCGCGTGCCTGCAGAGCACGGAAAACAAGATGGACAGTCCCAGCCAGAAACAGATGTAAACTCCCGTAAACAGCAGAAACACAAGAATCCTGCCCACTTCCTCCAGGCTGGGGGGAATTCCGATGGCGATCAGCCCCACCGCCGCCGTCAGTCCTCCCATGGCAAATACCATGATAAAAATCACCGCCGCACCCGCCATAAATTTTCCGTTGATCACGCTGTCCCGGTAGATGGGCTGGGACAGGAGGCGGTTTAACGTACCGCTGTTTCTCTCGCTGTTGACCGCGTCAAATCCCAGCGCCAGACCCACAAAGGGGCCCAGCATGGCGATAAATGACACGAAAGACGGAATAGAGCTGCCGCTGGTGATAAACAGCTTTAAAAATACAAAATCACCGTCGGAGGACGTCCCGGAAATCCCGGTCAGCGCCCCGTACAGGCTGGCAAAACAGGCCACCGCCACCAGTCCCAGAAGCAGCTGAAGCCTGCGGCTGCGGATATGATCTCCCATTTCCTTGTGAAACAGGGCCCACAGACCGATATTCTTCTCCCTTTTTTCCCCTTTTTCAGCGGTTTCTGGAAATAAACCTTTTAACTTTTCCAATGCTGTTACCATCTTCATGACCTGCCTTTTCAAAATATCTTCGATAAATCTCATCCAGACTGTTGCCGCAGGGGCGCAGGCTCACCAGAGAATAGCCGTTATCCAACACCAGCGCCGCCAGCTCATTGGAGATATCCCGATCGGACCCCACCATGTAACGGCTGCCCTCACAGCCGACGCTGTACACTCCATCCAGAGTTTTGATGAGCTCTGTCAGGCGCTCATCCGCCGTTTTTACGGAGAGCTCCGTTAAAAACCTGCTGTCCTCCCTTGTCTGCTCCGCCAGCTCCTCCACAGTCCCGCAGGCCACCAGGCTTCCCGCCACAAACAGGCCCACCCGGTCGCAGATTTGCTGAATCTGATACAGCTGATGGGATGAGATCAGAATCGTCCGGTTCTCCTTTTTCGCCAAATCCCGGATCAGGATCAGCAGTTCTCTCATTCCTTCCGGGTCAATTCCCAGAGTCGGCTCATCCATGATGATGACCTGGGGATCCTTCATCAGCACATCCGCCACTCCCAGCCGCTGGCGCATACCTCTGGAATAGGTGCCCACCCGCTGGTCCCCGGCCTCCGCCAGACCAGTTCGAAAGAGAAGATCCTCGATCCGTTCCTCCGCCGTCTTTCTCTCCAGGCCGTTCAGCGCCGCTGTAAACCTTAAGTTCTCCCGCCCGGTCATATCGCCGTAAAATCCCACGTTGTCCGGCATATAACCCACAGTCTTCTTCACCTTCATGGTATCCCGCACACAGTCCAGGCCGCCGATGAGCGCCGTTCCCTCCGTCGGCTCCGTAAGGCCTGTCAGCATCAGAGTGGTCGTGGTCTTTCCCGCTCCATTTGGCCCAAGCAGGCCGAAAATCTCTCCCCGGAACACCCGCAGGTTCAGATGGTCCACCGCAGTCTTTTCTTCGTACCGTTTTGTCAGTCCATTGATTTCAATCGCAACTTCCATTGTCATCGCCATCCTCTCCCGTCCGCTCTGCTTTCCGGTCTTCTCATCTTCTTCCGTATTTGCGGAACACATAGCCGATTCCCGCCAGCAGGGCAGCGATCACCGCAACCGCCACAACTCCCCAGAGCATGCTGGTCTCCACCGTCACGCGGAAGTCCGCGCTGTCAGAAACGGCACTGCAGCCGGCATTCATGGTCACCACGTAATCCCCGGTGAGAGCCTGGTCCGAGGGAGTCACATGGGCCGTCACCTCCACCGTCGCTCCCGCCTCGATCACATCGATGGTGGGAGTGTCAAAGCTGACATTCCAGTCTGAGGGCGCCGAAGCTGTCAGATTTACATTTTCCACAGCCACATTGCTGTTGTTGGTGATGCTCAGCGTCACATCGGATTCTTCATTGGCATGAGTGTCGAAACTCAGTCTTCCGTCCGGCGTACTCAAACTCAAGTCATATTTTTCCGTCACCTTCACCGTCAGATCCATGCCCAGAGTCTCGCTGCCGGAGATGGCGCTGCAGTGGATCGTATACTCTCCCGCCGCCACATTGTCCGGAGGAACCACCTTCACCGTCAGACCCTGACTGGCCGCCGGATCCAGCTGGATGCTGGCAACCTGTGAGGATTCCCCGCTGGGCGTGAAGGATACCTGCCACCCGTCCGGGGATTCCGCAGAAAGGCTGTAGGACTGGGTGGCCGCGCTGTTGTTGATGAGAGTAGCGTTAAAACTGAAGGAAGTTCCCGCCGTTCCCTCCTGTTCCGGGTATTCTGAGGAGAAATCTCCCTGGCTCACTTCCAGCTCATTCACATCCAGGTTGAGGGTCAGGGTATCATAGACCTCGCCGCCGGCCCTCGCCTCCAGCACTACCTGATAGCTGCCGTCCGCCGTATCCGCCGGAATTTCCAGCTGAAAGACAGCGCTGGCCGTGTCCGTGCCTGTGGGCACATGAATCTGACTGATCCGGCTGCTTCCCCCGGATATATATCCGCTCCAGCCTTCCGGCATGGACTGAACAGACAGAGAGGCGTCACAGCCTGCCCCGGAATTGCTGAAATCCAGATTAAAGGTCAGATCGTCCCCTGCTTTCGCCGTCATCCCGGGATACTCTGTATACATATCCAGACCGCCGGCCGCTCCGGCAGTCATCGCTCCGCCAGCCAGAAAAGCCGCCATGACTCCGCCGGCTGCCATAATTCTCAGAGACTTCCATTTCCATCGTTTCAGGCCGTTTTCCTTCATAATCTTGATCTCTCTCCTTTTTCCATTTTTAAAGACAGAGACATTATAACGCCTGAACCTTTAGTTAGTCTGAAATCGAAGTATGCACCACAAAAAAAAGACCTTTGAAACATCAAAGGTCTTTCATGATCAGTGCCGGCGACCGGAATCGAACCGGTACGGGAGGTAAGTCCCGCAGGATTTTAAGTCCTGTGCGTCTGCCAGTTCCGCCACGCCGGCAAAATATGAAATTATAAATAAATGGGGCCTACAGGGCTCGAACCTGTGGCCCTCTGCTTGTAAGGCAGATGCTCTCCCAGCTGAGCTAAGACCCCAAAAATGGCAATAAAAAACGACCCGGATGGGACTCGAACCCACGACCTCCGCCGTGACAGGGCGGCGCTCTAACCAACTGAGCCACCGGGCCAAAATAACAGATCAATGATTTAGTTCAGGGTTAGTGGACCTTCGGGGACTCGAACCCAGGACCGACCGGTTATGAGCCGGTTGCTC
>NBJMR02800__coassemble_2716_pt1 | contig 11829 bp, 5 predicted proteins | sample NBJMR02800__metabat2_low_PE_040 | metagenome-assembled genome bin NBJMR02800 | reverse complement strand
GCATTCCCGTCTCATTCACGTTCATACCGTAGAATCCGGATATGATGGTGGGGATGGACATCACAATGGTGATGGCTGACAAAAATTTCATGACAATATTCAGGTTATTGGAAATTACTGAGGCAAAAGCGTCCATGGTACCGCTTAAGATGTCGCTGTAGATATTGGCCATCTCAATAGCCTGCTTATTCTCAATAATTACGTCCTCCAGCAGATCCTCATCCTCCGGATACTTCTTGATCTTTTCATTTCTCAGAAGTTTCTCCAGCACCACCTCATTGGCTCTCAGGGAGGTGATGAAGTAGGTAAGGCTCTTCTCCAGTTCCAGCAGCTCGATCAGCTCCTGGTTTTTGGTGGACTGGTGAAGCTTTTTCTCAATTTCTCCGCTTTTTTTGTCAATCACCCTCAGATACTGCAGATACATCTGCGCGTTCTTGTAAAGCATCTGCAGAATAAATCTGGTCTTCATATAAGTATGGAAGTTTCTCACACGTCCATCCATAAACGCGCTTAAAACCGCCGTGTCCTCCAGGCACACGGTGATGATGGCCTCCTCCGTGGTCACAATGCCCATGGGGATGGTCTCATACCAGTCCTTTCCGTTCCGCTCTTCGATCAGAGGAATATCCACCAGAATCAGGGTATAGTCATCCTCCACCTCAATACGGGATCTCTCCTCCTCATCCAGAGGCGCCCGCAGATCGTCGGGATCAATGTGATACTGATCCGCGATCTCCAGAATCTCCGTCGCCGTCGGATCCGTCAGAGCGACCCAGCATCCGGTGCTGGTCTCATCCTGCTGATGAACTGCCCCATCCTCCGTCTTAAAAATACGAATCATTTCCTTATTCTCCTTTCGCCAGTGCAGCGCCGGTCACCTGCACCAGGAAAGGGCGGATCAAAATCCGCCGGCCAGTGCAGGCTTCCGCTTTCGTCCTTCTTCAATTTCCGCGTGGTAACACGAGCCACTGTCCATAACCTGCCGCTGTCCTTTCTTACTTTCTTATGACGGAACCGTTCTTTCCATATTATATAAGGAAATGCCAAAGTTCCGACGTATACCATTATAGTTACGGTTTTTTCTTTTGTCAACGTGTGATAAACCGCTCTTTTCTCCTATTTTTCAATTCTCTTCGACTTTTTACAAGATTTTAACACTGTTTACCAATTGTATTCTTTCTTAATTTATGCTAAACTGTACCCCGTACTTAAAGTTACGTCAACCACATATGTTTCATAATACAAAGGAGGCAGGGATTTATCCCGCGTATATATGAAGGATTTACATAACACTCTCGGCATCGACATCGGTTCCACAACCGTGAAGATCGCCATCCTGGATCAGGAAAACCATATGCTGTTTGCCGACTACGAACGGCATTTTGCCAACATTCAGGGAACTCTGGCCGGGCTTCTGAGGAAAGCCTTTGACAAACTGGGCTCTGTCCGGCTGGCTCCCATGATCACCGGATCCGGCGGACTGACCCTTTCCAAGCACCTGGAAGTTCCCTTCGTGCAGGAAGTTGTCAGCGTCGCCACTTCTCTTCAGGACTACGCTCCCCAGACGGACGTGGCCATTGAGCTGGGCGGCGAGGACGCCAAGATCATCTACTTCACCGGCGGCATCGACCAGAGAATGAACGGAATCTGCGCCGGAGGAACCGGTTCTTTTATCGACCAGATGGCTTCCCTCCTTCAGACGGACGCCGCCGGCCTGAACGAATACGCAAAGAACTATCGAACCATTTACCCCATTGCCGCGCGCTGCGGCGTATTTGCCAAATCAGATATTCAGCCGCTGATCAATGAAGGAGCTACCAGAGAAGACCTGGCCGCTTCTATTTTTCAGGCTGTCGTGAACCAGACCATCAGCGGACTGGCCTGCGGCAAGCCCATCCGCGGAAATGTGGCGTTTTTAGGCGGCCCGCTCCACTTCCTTCCGGAGCTGAGAAACGCCTTTATCCGGACTCTCCACCTGACGCCGGAGCACATCATCGCTCCGGACCACTCCCACCTGTTCGCCGCCATCGGCGCGGCCATGAACAGCGAGGGAAAGGCCGTCATCGGTATTGAGGACCTGATTGACAAGCTGGAGCACGGCATCCAGATGGAATTTGAAGTAAAGCGGATGGAACCCCTCTTTGCCAATGAGGAGGAGTACCGGGAATTCACCCAGCGCCACAACGGCCACTGCGTGAAAAAAGCGGACCTGGCCACCTATGAGGGCAACTGCTATCTGGGCATCGACGCCGGTTCCACCACCACAAAGGTGGCTCTGGTGGGAGAAGACGGCAGCCTGCTGTACCGTTTTTACGACAACAACCACGGAAGTCCTCTGGCCACGGCCATCCGGGCCATGAAGGAGATCAGCGAGCAGCTTCCCGAGAAGGCGAAAATCGTCTACTCCTGCTCCACCGGCTACGGCGAGGCCCTGTTAAAGGCCGCCTTTCTGCTGGACGAGGGAGAGGTGGAGACCATTTCCCACTACTACGCCGCCGCTTTCTTCGAACCGGATGTGGACTGCATCCTGGACATCGGCGGTCAGGATATGAAGTGCATCCGCATTAAAAATGGCACGGTGGACAGCGTTCAGTTAAACGAGGCATGCTCCTCCGGCTGCGGTTCCTTCATTGAGACGTTCGCAAAATCCTTAAACTACGACGTGAAGGATTTCGCGAAGGAGGCTCTGTTTGCCAAAAACCCCACGGACCTGGGCACCCGGTGTACCGTGTTCATGAACTCCAACGTAAAACAGGCTCAGAAGGAAGGAGCCTCTGTGGCGGATATCTCCGCCGGTCTGGCCTACTCCGTCATCAAGAACGCTCTGTTTAAGGTAATCAAGATCACCTCCCCCTCCGATCTGGGAAAACACGTGGTGGTACAGGGCGGAACCTTTTACAACGACGCCGTGCTCCGCAGCTTTGAGAAAATCTCCGGCTGCAACGCGGTACGGCCGGACATCGCCGGCATTATGGGCGCCTTCGGCGCGGCCCTCATCGCCAGGGAGCGCTACGACGCCTCCAAGGGCAGCACCATGCTTCCCCTGGATAAGATTCTGAACTTAAAGTACACCACCTCCATCTCCAGATGCAGGGGCTGTACCAACAACTGCGTGCTCACCATCAACCAGTTCGGCGGCGGCCGCCACTTTGTCAGCGGCAACCGCTGTGAGAGAGGTCTGGGAAAGGAAAAGGTCACCAGGGACATTCCCAACCTGTTTGACTACAAATACCACCGGATGTTCGACTATGAGCCTTTGACGGCGGACGAAGCCCCCAGAGGCACCATCGGCATTCCCAGAGTGCTGAACATGTACGAGAATTATCCGTTCTGGGCCACCTTCTTCAAGGAGCTGGGCTTCCGCACTGTGCTGTCGCCCCAGTCCACGAAAAAGCTCTATGAGCTGGGCATTGAGTCCATTCCCAGCGAATCGGAGTGCTATCCGGCCAAGCTGGTCCACGGCCACATCGCCTGGCTCATCGCCCAGGATATTAAGGCCATCTTCTACCCCTGCGTTCCCTACGAGAGGAACGAGACGCCGGAGGCGGGCAATCATTTCAACTGCCCCATCGTCACTTCCTACGCGGAGAATATTAAAAACAACGTGGAGGAGATCAAGGAGAAAAACATCCGTTTTATGAACCCCTTCATCCCCTTTACCAACGAGGAAGTACTGTCGGAGCAGCTGGTGACCTTCTTTAAGAAGGAATACGATATTCCGGAGGCAGAAACCGCTGCCGCGGCCAAAAAAGGATGGGCGGAGCTTCTCCAGTCCCGGGCGGATATGGAAAAGAAGGGCGAGGAAGTCATCGCCTGGTTAAAGGAAAACCACAGGCAGGGCATTGTGCTGGCCGGCCGTCCCTACCACGTGGATCCGGAAATCAACCACGGAATTCCGGAGCTGATCACCTCCTACGGCTTTGCCGTGCTGACGGAGGACTCCATCTCCCATCTGGGACATCCGGACCGTCCTCTCATCGTCACCGACCAGTGGATGTACCACAGCCGTCTGTACCGGGCGGCGGAGGTGGTGAAAAACTCCGACTTCCTGAACCTGATCCAGTTAAACTCTTTCGGCTGCGGTCTGGACGCCGTGACCACCGATCAGGTCAATGATATTCTGACCCGGTCCGGCAAGATCTACACCGTCTTAAAGATCGACGAGGTCAATAACCTGGGAGCCGCCAGAATCCGGATCCGGTCTCTGATCGCATCCCTGCGGCTGAAAAACCAGAAGCATGTGGAGCGGAAAGTGGTATCCAGCGCCTACAACCGGGTGATGTTTACCAAGGACATGAAGAAGGGCTACACCATCCTCTGTCCCCAGATGTCCCCCATCCACTTTGAGCTCATTGAACCGGCAATCCGCTCCTTCGGCTACAAGCTGGAGGTGCTTCAGAACGACGACCGCAACGCCATCGACGTGGGCTTAAAATATGTAAACAATGACGCCTGCTACCCGTCCCTCATCGTCGTCGGCCAGATCATGGACGCCCTGCTGTCCGGGAAATACGACCTGGACCACACGGCAGTGGTCATGAGCCAGACCGGAGGCGGCTGCCGGGCATCCAACTACATCGGATTTATCCGCCGGGCTCTGGATAAGGCAGGAATGTCCCAGATCCCTGTAATCTCCGTCAACGCCAACGGCATGGAGACGAACCCCGGATTTACCATCACGCCGCTCATGCTCACCAAGGCCATGCAGGCTGTGGTGTACGGCGATATTTTCATGCGGGTGCTCTACGCCACCAGGCCCTACGAGAAGGAACCCGGTTCCGCCGACGCTCTCCACGAGAAGTGGAAAAAACGGTGCATCCAGTCCGTCTCCAAAAAGAACCCGGCCATGGTGGAGTTTGCCAGAAATGTGAAAGGCATCATCCGCGACTTTGACAACCTGCCCCGCCTGGATATCCAGAAGCCGAAGGTGGGAGTTGTGGGAGAGATCCTGGTAAAATTCTCCCCCCTGGCCAACAATCACATTGTGGAGCTGCTGGAATCAGAGGGAGCGGAGGCAGTCATGCCGGATCTCATGGACTTCCTGCTCTACTGCTTCTACAACAGCAATTTCAAGGCGGACCATCTGGGAGGCAAGCGCTCCACCGCCCGCCTGTGCAACATGGGAATCTCCCTGCTGGAGTACTTCCGCAAGACGGCACGGAAAGAGCTGGAGGCCAGCCGGCACTTTACCCCCCAGGCCCGGATCGACAACCTGGCTTCCATGGCACAGGATTTCGTATCTCTCGGCAATCAGACTGGAGAGGGCTGGTTCCTCACCGGCGAGATGCTGGAGCTGATCCACTCAGGAGTGGAAAATATCGTCTGCACCCAGCCCTTCGGCTGCCTGCCCAACCACATTGTGGGCAAGGGCGTGATCAAAGAGCTGCGTCAGCACTATCCCAACGCCAACATTATCGCCGTGGACTACGATCCCGGCGCCAGCGAGGTGAACCAGCTGAACCGTATTAAACTGATGCTGGCCACCGCCCATAAAAATCTGAAAAAGAAAGAGGAGATGGAGCACTGCGGTTAATCCGCAGGCTCCGCCTCCTCTTTTTTCGTCTGTCTTTTCCGGTCCAGACCTTTCCCAGATCTCTCTTTACCGGATTTCTCCTTACTGAATGTCGCTGATGGGTCTGGGCTTCACATCATCCGGGATGGGCACGTAAGTCTGCCCTTCCATATCCTCGTCATACTCTTTTCTGGCTGTCTCAATCAGCGCCGGATCCTCCATCAGCCGGATGGCGGACAGGGCGATCACCTTGCCGGCATACAGCATTCCCTTGTGGGCCGTCTCCGACTTGCCCTGGGAAACCACCTGCCAGGAATGTCCGGGAGTGGACGGCGCCCAGGTGGCTGTGTTGAACTGGGCAGTGGGGGTCATCCAGCTCACGTCTCCCACGTCGGTGGATCCGCCTTTTCCGATAACCAGATGGATCTTCTCATAGGGCACCACAAAATCATACAGACGGTCATGCTTATTCTTCTTCAGGAAAGCCACATTTTCCGGAATCAGATGATCTTCGATCATCTCATCATAACTCCGGTCCGATCCCGCCGGAGCTGTGGCCGTGTACTCCGCCGCCTTTTCATATTCTGCTTCTGTGTAGGAGGGAACTCCCACATCTTCCATGGCCTGGTACAATACCTGCTCCAGCACCCGGTTGGAAACCATATTGGCACAGGACTTGATCAGGCTCTTCTCCACCTCGGTCTCCGTCATAAGGGCAGCGCCCTGGGCGATCTTGTCCACCCGCTTGTACAGCTCCAGGGCCTCGCCCACCTTCGGTGCGCGGATCAGATAAATAGCCTTCGCCTCGCTCTGAACCACGTTGGGAGAATAGCCGCCGGTGTCAATGATGGCATAGTGAACTCTCGCCTTGTCCAGCATATGTTCTCTCAGGAAGTTGGTGCCCACGTTCATCAGCTCCAGCCCGTCCAGAGCGCTTCTGCCCATCTCCGGGCAGCCGGCCGCATGGGCGCTGATGCCCTTAAAGCTGTAGAGCACCTGGAAGTTGGCCAGGGAGCTGTCCTTGCTCACCGCATTGACCGTGGACGGATGCCAGGTCAGGGCGCAGTCCAGATCTTTGAACGCTCCGCCTCTGGCCATAAACGCCTTGCCGGATCCGCCTTCCTCTCCCGGGCAGCCATAGTAGACCACTGTGCCCTCATGGCCGTCCTCCAGATACTTTTTCACAGCGAGAGCGGCCGCCACCGATCCCACGCCCAGCAGGTTGTGGCCGCAGCCGTGGCCGTTGGCCCCGGGTACCAGGGGATCCTTTTCCGTCACTCCCGCTTTCTGGCTCAGACCGGAGAGGGCGTCAAACTCTCCCAGAATACCGATGCGGGGTTTTCCATGTCCAAATTCCGCCGTAAAGGCCGTGTCCACACCGTAAGCGTGGTCTGTGATCGTAAATCCCTCCGCCTTCAGATAATCTGTCAGAGCCTTGACCGACTGATGCTCGCTGAAAGCTGTCTCCGCAAATCCCCAGATCTCGTCGCTCAGCTTTTCCAGACTGTCCTTTTTCCGGTCGATTTCTTCCAGATATGTATTCAGTGCTGTTTCAATCAATGTCTCTTCCTCCTTATTCTGATTTTATAAGGAAAAAAGCATACAAAGAGCCTGCGTTCTACTCCGTTGTATGCTTTCTGAACCTCGAATAGTTAAATTATAGAAACTTCAGAGAAAAATGTCAATTATTTTCCATTACTGGTAAATGGGATACCGGTCACAGATCTTCGTCACTTCTTCCCGAATGTAGTCTGCCTTCGCCTCAAAGTCCGTGGCCGCCAGCCAGATCAGCTCGGCAATCTTCTCCATGTCGCTCTCCACCAGTCCTCTGGTGGTCACCGCGGGGGTACCGATGCGGACGCCGGAAGTGACGAATGGGCTTCTGGGATCTCCGGGAACCGCGTTCTTGTTCAGGGTAATGTACACTTCATCGCAGCGGTTCTGCAGATCTTTTCCGGAGATCTCCATATTCCGCAGATCCACCAGCATGAGGTGATTGTCCGTACCTCCGGTGAGCACCTGGAAGCCCTGCTTCTGAAGGGCTGCTGCCAGGGCCTTCGCATTCTTTACCACCTGCTCCTGATACGCCTTGAATTCCGGCTTCAAAGCCTCTCCCAGGCAGACCGCTTTCGCCGCGATCACGTGCTCCAGGGGACCGCCCTGGGTGCCGGGGAAAATGGCCTTGTTGAAGTTGAATTTCTCTGCCGCCTCTTTATTTGCCAGAATCATGCCGCCTCTGGGTCCCCGCAGGGTCTTGTGGGTGGTGGTGGTCACCACGTCCGCATAGGGAATGGGGCTGGGATGGAGGCCTGCGGCCACCAGGCCGGCGATGTGGGCCATATCCACCATGAGATAGGCTCCCGTCTTGTCGGCGATCTCCCGGAACCGCTTAAAGTCAATGGTTCTGCCGTAGGCGCTGGCTCCGGCGATGATCAGCTTCGGCCGGCTCTCCATGGCCAGCTTTTCCACCTCATCGTAATCAATGAAGCCCTCGCTGTTTACGCCGTAGGACACGATGTTGAAATACATTCCGGAAAAATTCACAGGACTTCCGTGGGTGAGATGGCCGCCCTGATCCAGATTCATGCCCATAACCGTGTCTCCCGGCTTCAGCATGGCGATGAACACCGCCATATTGGCCTGGGCACCGGAGTGGGGCTGCACATTGGCGTAATCGCAGCCAAACAGCTTCTTTGCCCGCTCTATGGCGATGGATTCCACCACGTCCACATACTGACAGCCGCCGTAATACCGTTTTCCAGGGTATCCTTCCGCGTATTTGTTGGTGAGCACCGTGCCCATCGCCATCATCACCGGCTCAGACACAATGTTCTCGGATGCGATCAGCTCCAGGTTTCTGGACTGTCTGTCGTACTCGGCACGAATGGCCGCTCCTACCTCGCCGTCGTACGCGGCGATCAGATCCATGACTTCTTTCACCATTGTTGTGTACCTCCTTTTAAGTCTTTAGGTCTTATTATACACAGGCGGGTCTGTTCTGGCAACTGCCGCCGGATCTTTCCGCTCTGCCGGATCTCTCCGCTCTGCCGGATCTTTTCAGCCCGCCGGACCTTTCCCAGCCTCCGGCGGCGCCGTTTCTTCCCATCTTTTATCGGAACCGGAAATTCTTCACAACGATCTGCAGGCTTCTGTTCCCGTTATATTCGTTGATGTCCGGATAATAGACGGCGTCCATGCGGCGGAACTGTCCCATCTGCTCCATGAATTCATCTCCCTGGCCGAACCAGATGCCGTCCATGGGAAATCCCCCTTCCGTCACCAGGGAGAGGCGGACCACATTCCGGTTTCTCCCCAGCACCCGGGCGCTGCGAATGCCCAGGTTTTTCTGGGCGAACAAAGGCTTTTCATTTCCCTGGCCGAAAGGTTCCAGACGCTTAAACTCCTGCACCAGATCTTCCGTTATGTATTCCAGGGGCATGGGCACGTCGATCCAGATTTTCGCTGTAAAATCATCCTCCGTCAGCTTCGCGTTCTCGTTGAGCCGGCGGCGGAATTCCTCAATGTTTTCCTCCGGCAGGGAAAATCCCGCTGCCATGGGATGGCCGCCGAATTTGGTCAGCAGATCCCGCACCTCCACCAGTCCCTGAAACATGTGATAGCTCTCGATGGACCGTCCGGAACCCTTTGCCCCGCCTTCCGCCCGGGTCAGCACCAGGGACGGCTTCTGGTATTTCTCCCTCAGTCTTCCGGCGATGATGCCGGCCAGGGACTCGTGGCAGTCCGGCAGAAACACCACCAGCACCTTGTCCTTCTGGTAATACTGATCCACCAGGGCCGAGGCCTCCTCCGTTCCCTTTACGGTCATGTCCTTTCTCTGGTCATTTAGCTCCTTCAGCTCCAGGGCCAGCCGGTCCGCTTCCTCCCCGGTCCGGGCCAGCAGCAGGGCCAGGGCCATTTTAGCCGTCTGAAGGCGGCCGCCGGCATTTAAACAGGGACCGATGACAAAGCCAATGTGGTAGGCTGTCAGGTGATTTAAATCCAGGTTGTTCTTCTCCGCCAGACAGCGCAGGCCCAGATTCTTTGTGGATCCGATCTTTTTCAATCCTTCCCGGACGATAATCCGGTTTTCATCCTGGAGTCTCATCACGTCCCCCACCGTTGCCACGGCGGCAAATTCCAGCAGCTCCAGCCACTCCCGCTCCTCCACGCCGAATGTCTCGTAGAGGAGGCGGACCAGCTTCCAGGCTACTACCGCGCCGCAGATCTCCGGATTGGGATAGGTGCAGTCCTTCTGCTTCGGATCCACCACCGCGTCCGCCGCCGGTTTGATCTCCTGCCTGTCCACATTCAGCACCTCATGGTGATCGGTGACCACCACCGTCATGCCCAGCTCCTTCGCCCGGCCGATCTCCTCCACGGCGGCGATGCCGTTGTCGCAGGTGAGCAGAGTGTCCACCCCGTCCTGGTATGCCGCTTCTATGATCATCCCGTTAATACCGTAGCCGTCTTTGATCCGGTCCGGAATCTCATAATCCACCTTCGCTCCCACCCGGGTCAGCGCGGTGTACAGGATATAAGTGGAACAGACCCCGTCGATATCATAGTCTCCGATAATGCGGATACGCTTTCCATCCGCGATCTTCTCCTTCAGAATGGAAACCGCCAGATCCACATCCTTTAACAGGTGGGGATCGTACAGATCCCCGATGCCGCCGAACAGATAGCGGCGGACTGCCTCCTCTCCTTCTACATCCCGGTTCCTCATAATGCGGGCCGTCACCGGACTGATGCCGAACTCATCAGCAATCTTTTGAAAATCTGCCCGTTTTGTATATACCATCCATTTTTCTGCCGCCATGATGTCTCCTCTTTTCTACTGCAATGGCTCTATTATAGCGGATTTTCCCCGGCGGGACAAGAATTCCGGGACGCGTCCTCAGTTTTTCTAAAAAACGCTTGACAAATCGCACCTGGTAGAATAGAATATAAATGTTGCAGCAATGCAGTGTGTGCCGATAGCTCAGCTGGATAGAGCGTCTGACTACGGATCAGAAGGTCGCGAGTTCGAATCTTGTTCGGCACGCTGAAAAAAGCGTATCACTCAGTGATACGCTTTTTTGTTTTGTCCGGCAAATCCTTTTGCTGGATATGTCTGACAGCGGACAGCGGCGGCCGGGGAAAATCCCCGGCCGCCGCCCTGTGCGCGTCCTCAATACTTCTGTGTTCCGGAAGGCTCAGGAAGGAATATCTCCCAGCCTTGTGACCGTAATCCCAATGGAACTGTACAGGAAATTCCCGCCTTCCCCGATCACGCTCAGGGTCGCAGGAGCGGTGGTTACCGCAATGGGGGCGGAAAATGCCACATTGGACATCTCTGTGGAGGTGTGGAAGGTGTGCTGAGCGGCCGCACCGGACACGGAGGACCCGTTTACCGTCAGATACGCCAGCACATTCAGCGGGAAGTCCACTCCTGCGGCCGGACCCACCGATCCGTGGAATTCCACCGAATACACTCCCGGCTTGCTGACTGTGACCACAGAGCTGTTATTGGCGTGGGACAGCGCAGTGCCGTAAACCAGGCCGTTTCTGTCAAAAATCAGCGCCGTTCCGGAGGTTCCCGACTGAGACGGGTTGGAAAACGCGGACAGCAGCTCCAATGCCGGCGGCTGGCCGGTCTGGCCGCTGGGGATGGTAAAATCAAGCACCGCATCATTTTCTGTGCCTGAATTCACCACGGCCGCCTCCGTCCCAGGTTCTCCGGTGGTCACCGTTCCCACTCTCACCGTGGCCGCCTGGCCGGTGGCTCCCGTTGCTCCCGTCGCTCCGTCCTCGCCATCCTCACCCGATGGGCCGGTGGCTCCGGTTGGGCCGGTTGGACCGGTCGCTCCTGTTGCCCCGGTGGGGCCGGTTGGGCCGGTCGGACCCGTGGCTCCGGTTGGGCCGGTGGCTCCCGCCGCTCCTGCTGCTCCCGTCGGGCCTGTCGGGCCGGTCGGTCCAGTGGGCCCGCTAGGCCCCATCGGTCCGGTGGGGGCGACGTCAAAAGGAAATCACCCCATTTTAATAGTATACTTCTCTTGCATTTTTCTATTAAATGTATTAAAATAAAAACGAAAATTATATTTTGTTCTTATTTTGCGCGAGGTGATGTAATGCCACGGGTAGCTTATTCTGAGAAAGATAAGGAGCGTATCAGAACAGCACTTATTACAGTTGGGCTTGAACTCATGGCAAAACAGGGCATACAGCATACAACGGTGGAACAGGTTTATAAAAAGGTCGGTATTTCGCGAACATTCTTTTATTCGTTTTTCTCAACAAAAGAAGATCTGGTGCTTGAAACATTATATTGGCAGCAG
>NBJMR02800__coassemble_2701_pt1 | contig 11903 bp, 12 predicted proteins | sample NBJMR02800__metabat2_low_PE_040 | metagenome-assembled genome bin NBJMR02800 | reverse complement strand
TTATATTCGGGAGTGCCAAAGATACGTGCCTGCTTTGCAAATGCCTTAGTAACTTGTGCCTCGGTGTCGTTGATGTAGATGATTGCGTTCTTCATAATTCATATCTCCTTTTCGATTTTTTGTTTTTGAGGTTTTGTTTTATCTCTTTCGTTCTTTGTGACTTAAGTATATCATGGGGAATAAAAAAACCTGTACTTTAATTGGAACATGTGATATAATGCAGATAAAGAAAAAACAGCCCCTAAATGGCTGTTTCTACACAGATAAGCAACGATTTTCTGATGATTTTTCTTGAAAAGTTGAGGAAAGTCCTTAATAATAGAGGAAAAGACTTAAAAAAGTTTTCAAAAGTTGTTGTCTTATCTTGAAAATATGATATTAGGCGTTAAAACGCTTGATATATAGTCGCACATTGACAAAAAAAGAGGAAGGACTACAACTGTAGTCCTAGTGGAATAGGAGACAGAAAGAATCCGTCTAAAAATTCCACTTTTTCAAATTCCACTTTATGATGATTATTGGAGAGAAAAGCGGAAAGAATTCCACCTTTTTTCCACCTAAAAAGAGGGCAGGCAACTTGCCCACCCTCTAAAAGCATTGATTTTATTAGCCAAAGTATCTCTTTAACAGACCCTCGAATGCACGGCCGTGTCTCGCCTCGTCACGAGCCATCTCATGAACGGTGTCATGGATTGCGTCAAGGTTCAGAGCTTTTGCTCTCTTAGCCAGGTCAAACTTGCCTGCGGTAGCGCCGTTCTCAGCGTCTACGCGCATCTCCAGGTTCTTCTTGGTGCTGTCGGTAACAACCTCGCCCAGAAGCTCAGCAAACTTCGCTGCGTGCTCAGCCTCCTCGTAAGCGGCCTTCTCCCAGTATAATCCGATCTCCGGATATCCCTCTCTGTGAGCAACTCTTGCCATAGCCAGGTACATACCAACCTCAGAGCACTCGCCCTCGAAGTTAGCTCTCAGATCAGCCATGATGTCCTCGGGAGCGCCCTGTGCAACGCCTACTACGTGCTCAGCAGCCCAGGTCTTCTCACCCTCCTGCAGTTTAAACTTGTCAGCCGGAGCCTTGCATACCGGGCAGAATTCCGGAGCAGTCTCGCCTTCATGAACATAACCACATACTGTACAAACCCATTTCTTCATACTTCTAATCTCCTTTTTATTGTGAATTTTTTTAGTAACCCCTTAGTAATAATAGTAACAATTACTGATATTAATTTAGCATAGCTCTTTATGTTTGTCAAGCGTTTTCAGAAATATTTTCAGGAAGTTTTTTTCTTCAGACAATTTCCGCAGACGCCGTAAAAATAAGTGATGTGAGACTCCACTTTTCCGTTGACGTATTTCTGGGCGAGCTGATTGGTTGCCTGAGAAATCTCCATGGGAAGATCCTCAATGCAGCCGCATTCCCGGCACATGAAATGGTAGTGGGGGCTGGTGTCAGCGTCAAAGTGGTCGGCACCGTCGCCGCAGTGCAGCTTCCGGATCTCTCCCAGCTCTACCAGCAGATTCAGGTTGCGGTAAACGGTTCCGAGGCTGATGTTTGGAAATTCCTCCCGGATGGACGCATATATGGCGTCAGCCGTGGGATGATCGTGGCGGCCCATCAGGCAGGCTTTGATACATTCCCGCTGACGGCTGTATTTCAGCTGCTTCATGGCATCCTCCTTTCTGAAAGATAATAGTAACAATTATTATTTCTTAATTCTTATTTTATCTTAAAAAAAGGAAAATGTCAATTCCGTCTATATCATTTCTTTTACAATTCGTATGAATTCTTTTGTTGCCTGGGACATATAATGCCCTTTGTGGTAGCCGATCGCCAGAGTGCCGTGGGTGACGGGATTCTTCAGGGAATACAGGTGCAGGGGACTGCCCCCGTTGGCGGCGGGAGAGAGGGTCTCCCGGTTGGCGGCAAACATCTCCGGATAGAAGGTGACGCCCATTCCCCTGGCGGACAGAGCCAGCACCGTCTCAATATTTTCCAGCTCCAGCAGCACATGGGGCGAAATCTGGGCTTCCTGAAACAGCTCGTCCGCGATGGTCCGGACCCGGTTTCCCTTTTTCAGCAGGATAAAGGGGCAGTTCTGAAGCAGAGTCAGATCCGCGTCCTTCTCCAGCCGGGAATGCATTTCTGCGGCCTGTCCGCCGAACACGTTTTCCAGGACGGCATCGGAGACCACTAAGAGGACTTCCTCCGCGCAGATGGGCACGGTCTCAATATTTTCCACCCGGAAGGGGAGCATCCCGATGACCAGGTCCACGTCGCCGTGGAGCAGGGCGGTCTCCAGCTGGGAAGTATTGCCTTCCAGAATATTCAGATCAATGTTGGGAAAACGGCTGCGGTAGGCGGGGAGCACATGGGGGAGAATCACCCGTCCCCTGGTATGGGAAAGACCGATGGAGAGCTGGCCGACGGTAAAATCCTTGATGTCCGCCAGCTCGTGATAGGTCTCGTCTTTATAGGTCAGAAGGGTCCGTGCCCGCACAAGAAGGCGCTGGCCGGCGTAGGTCAGAGTCAGGGGTGTAGTCCGGTTGAAGAGGGCGACGCCGAATTCCTTCTCTATGTGGGCGATATGGTTGCTTAAAGACTGCTGGGAAATAAACAGGCGCTTGGCGGCTTTTGTGAAGTTCAGTTCTTCCGCAGCCACCACAAAGTACTCTAAATTAAGGAAATTGATCATGTCATTCCTCCGGAAACAGTTCCGACAGTACGGGAATATAGGGCTTCAGTTTATCCACAGAGGTATTGATAATCAGCTCTTCCGGGAAATTTTCCCGCTCCAGCAGTTCCCAGGCACAGCGGTGGTTGCCCACATCGCTCTCAAAATGGGCGTCGCTTCCGATGATGATGGGAACCTGGTATTCCCTGCAGTATTTTAACAGCACCTGGTAATTTTCTGCCGCCCCTTTGCGGACGCTGCGGGGGGACAGGGAAGAACTGTTGACCTCCACCAGTTTTTTATAGGTTTTTGCCCCTTTCACAAAGGTTTCGTAGTCCACAGGATAGCGGCCGTCGTCGGGATGTCCGATGATGGTGACGGCTGGATTTTTCATGGCGTTTACATAGGCCTGAGTGTTTTCTTCCATGGTTCCCGGGACAAAACAGGGGGTGTGCAGACTGGCGATGGCGTAGTCCAGCTTCCCCAGAATGGACGGCGGCAGATCCACAGCGCCGCTGCTGTCTAAGATATTCAGCTCAGCGCCCATGAGCACGTGCACGCCGCCGCGGACTCTGGGGATCACCTTGAAGTTGATAAAATAAGAGCTGTGGGTGGTACCGGCCATTTTCGGCGCATGGTCAGAACAGCCATAAAGAGCCAGGCCGGCGTCTGCGGCTGCCCGGATATTTTCCGACAGGGTGCTGTATGCGTGGCCGCTGGCGATGGTGTGGGTATGCAGGTCCATAAGATCGTTCATGTCAGTAGAAATCCTTTCCTAATTAAAGCTCCATGGCTGTAGTATACCACAAAAAATCATCAAAAACTATAGAAAAATCGGATGAGATATGGTAGATTTAAGTATTAGATAATATAACACGAAAGGGTGACGCGTTATGAGTGAAGAAATGAAGAAAGAACTGGAAAATACAGCTGAGGCTGCTCAGGCAGCGGAGCCGGCAGAGACCATGGACGACTATGCGGCAGAGCTGGAGGAGTCTTACAAGACGCTGGAGGGCAGACAGCCGGCCTACGAGGCTGAGGAAGACCCGGCAGCGGAGAAGTGGCAGAATTTTGCCCAGATGATGGAAGACAAGACCGTATTTAACGTGAAGGTAAAAGAAGCGGTAAAAGGCGGCCTGGTGACCTTTGTGGACGACGTGAGGGCATTTATCCCCGCCTCCCACATTTCCACCCACTATGTGGAAAAACTGGACGATATGGTGGGCAAACACCTGGATGTGATGGTGATCACCGTGGATCCGGAGAAGAAGAGACTGGTGCTTTCCGGCCGTGAGGTGGAGAAGGCAAAGAGAGATGAGGAGAGAAAGCAGAAGCTGGCCCAGTATCACGTGGGCGACGTGGTGACCGGCAAGGTGGAGAGCCTGCAGCCCTACGGCGCCTTTGTGGAGCTGGAGGACGGCATCTCCGGACTGGTTCACGTTTCCCAGATCAGCACACAGAGGATCAAACATCCCGGCGTTGTTCTGAAGGAAGGCCAGGAGGTAAAGGCGAAGGTGATCTCCACCGACAACGGCAAGATCGGCCTGAGCATGAAAGCTCTGATCAGTGAGGAGACTGACAGAGAAGAGCACGAGGTGTTCAACTACAAGGAGACCGGAACCATTTCTACCGGCTTAGGCGACCTGTTGAAGAATATCAAGCTGTAAGGCGGGACGGAATAACAGGCGTGAGAGGAGGCGGGCAGATGAAGATTCCGAGTGAGGCCAGCCAGATAGACCAGTGGAAATCCATTATGTTCCTGTATGATTCCGCGCTGAAGGAAATCAACACCAAAATTGAGATTTTAAACAACGAGTTTGTACAGATCAACGACTACAATCCCATTGAGCATGTAAAGTCCCGGCTGAAGACGCCGGAGAGCATTGTGAAGAAGCTGAAACGCAACGGTTACGATGTGACCATCGAAAATATGGTGGAGAAGCTGAGCGACATTGCGGGGATACGGATCATCTGCTCGTTCCGCACGGATATCTATCTGCTGGCGGATATGATCTCCAGGCAGCGGGATGTGACAGTGCTCTATGTAAAGGATTATATTAAGACGCCGAAGTCCAACGGCTACCGCAGTTACCACATGGTGGTGACAGTCCCCATTTACTTAAACGGGGAGATGGTGGAAACGAAGGTGGAGATTCAGATCCGCACTGTGGCCATGGATTTCTGGGCCAGTCTGGAACACAAGATTTACTATAAGTTTGAGGGCGACGGCCCGGAGAACCTGCAGCAGGAGCTGAAAGCCTGCGCGGATATGGTAGATATGCTGGACGCGAAGATGTATTCTCTCAACGAGAGGATTCTGGAGGTCAGCAGGGAACAGAACAGACAGGCGTAAGGCCATAACGGGGGAGGCTGCACACAGATGCGGCGTCCCCTTTGTTTGAAGTAAGGCGCCGGCGGGGGCGGATCTGCCTGCCGGCATTGGGCCGGATACGCCGTCCGGGACAAAACAGGAGGAGACACGAGAAGATGACAGGAAAAGAATTGCAGGAGAAGCTGGGATGGAAATTCCCGGACATTGCGGAAAAGCATCCGGAGCAGGTGGAGGAAGCCGGCCGGTTCTGCGAGGGATATAAGGAATTTTTAAATGAGGGAAAAACGGAGCGGGAGTGCGTGAAAAAGGCGGTGGAGATGCTGGAGCAGGCGGGATACCGCCCCTTTGACCGGAGTGTCTCCTACGCTGCCGGCGACAAGGTCTATCAGGTGAACCGGGGAAAGGCCCTGATCGCCACCACCTTCGGGAGAGAACCCCTGGAGAAGGGACTCCGCATCAACGGAGCCCACATTGATTCTCCCAGGCTGGATTTAAAGCCCAATCCCCTCTACGAAAAAGACGGGCTGGCTCTGCTGAAAACCCACTATTACGGGGGAATCCGCAAATATCAGTGGAGCGCCGTGCCTCTGGCCATGCACGGGGTAGTGTATCTGGAGGACGGCACCAGAGTGGAGATTTCCCTGGGAGAGAAAGAGGGAGATCCGGTGTTCTGCGTCACCGACCTTCTTCCTCATCTGGCGGGAGAGCAGAACGGCAGAAAGCTTTCCGAGGGGATCAAGGGGGAGGAACTGAATGTGGTGATCGGTTCCCTTCCCTATGAGGACAGCAAGGATGTGAAGGAAGCCGTGAAGCTGAAGGTTCTGGCTCTGCTCAACCAGTATTACGGCATGACGGAGAAGGACTTTATCCGGGCAGAGATCGAGATGGTGCCGGCTTACCGTGCGGTGGACATCGGACTGGACCGGGGAATGGTGGGAGCCTACGGCCAGGACGACCGGGTCTGCGCCTACACGGCCCTGCAGGCGGAGATGGGAGTGACGGATCCGGTTTATACTACGATGACCATTCTGACGGACAAGGAGGAGATCGGCTCCGTGGGCAACACCGGCCTGAATTCCGACTATGTGCTCCACTACATACAGACGCTGGCGGAGAGGAAGGGGGCGGACTACAAAACTGTTCTGGCTTCCTCCCTCTGCCTGTCCTCGGATGTAAACGCGGCCTACGATCCCACCTTCGCGTCGGTGTACGAGAGCCGCAACTCCTGCTATGCGGGAAAGGGATGCGTACTGACCAAATATACGGGAGCCAGGGGGAAATCCTCCTCCAACGATGCCAGCGCCGAGGTGATGGCGAAGGTAATCCGGATCATGGACGAGGCCGGCGTGTGCTGGCAGACGGGAGAGCTGGGAGCAGTGGACGCCGGAGGCGGCGGAACCATCGCCCAGTTTGTGGCCGGACTGAATGTGGATGTGGTGGATCTGGGCGTGCCCATTTTGTCCATGCACGCGCCCTTCGAGCTGGCCTCCAAGCTGGACGTATACCATACCTACCTGGCATTCCGGGCTTTTTACACTGCCGGTTAAGAGAAGTGTAAAGGTTTGCACGGTTGCGCAGCCTGTCCAAATATGGTATAACTGGATGGATACCCATCATGTGCGTCCGTTTGGGCGGCGCACAGCCAAATACAGGAGGAACAACATGAGACGATATGTGAAATTTCTCGTCTGCGGCGCTGCCGCAGCGCTTGTGCTGGCTTCCGGCTGCGGACAGAAGCAGGAGGAAGAGACCACGGCGGCCCAGGAGGAGACTTCCGGAAGAGAGGAGCTCACCGGCCATGTGGAGCTGGGCCAGTATAAGGGGATTGAGATTGAGGCGGCGGACCGGACGGTGACGGACGAGGAGGTCCAGGATGCGGTGCAGTCCCGTCTGGAGGCCAATCCGGATCTGGTGGAAGTGGACCGGCCGGCGGAAAACGGAGATACGGTGAACATTGACTTTGTGGGTCTTTTGGACGGAGTGGCTTTTGACGGAGGCACAGGGGAGAATTATGACCTGGAGCTGGGATCCGGCAGTTTTATCGACGGCTTTGAAGATGGGCTTGTGGGCGCGGTAAAGGGCCAGGAGCTGTCTCTGGAGCTGACGTTCCCGGATCCCTATCAGAACAATCCGGATCTGGCGGGAAAAGACGTGGTCTTTGACGTGACGGTCAACCGGGTGGAGGAAGCCCGTACGCCGGAGTTAAACGACGCGTTTGTACAGAGAATCTCCGATTTTGACACGGTGGACGCCTGGGAGGCGGATTTGAGAAGCCAGCTGGAGGACACAAAGGCCCAGCAGGCGGATACCCAGGAGGAAAATGAACTGTTTGACGCGGTGGTGGCCAATGCCACGTTCACGGATATTGACAATGACGTGGAGACAGAGTACCAGCGTCTGATGGATCAGAATGAAAATCTGCTGGCTCTGCAGGGAGTGACTCTGGATCAGTATCTGAGTATTTTCGGCGTGGACCAGGCCGCCTATGAAGAGTCCATGCACAATCAGGCGGAATTTAACGTGAAGCTGGAGCTGGTGCTTCAGGCGGTGTACACCCAGGAGAATCTGGAGATCGGCGATGAGGCCCGCCAGGCAGTGGCGGAGGCCAACGGAGTGGAAGATTTTGACGCCGTAGTGGAACTGGCGGGGGAGACGGACGCAGATCGGTTTGCCCGCAACTGGACAGCCATGGAGTTTCTGAAGGATAATGCGGTTTACAAATAAATAAGAGAGAAAGCGGGAGGCTAAAGATGCAGCTGCTAAAGGATCGGATTCGTAAGGACGGCCAGGTATTTCCTGGAAATGTATTGAAAGTGGACAGCTTTTTGAACCATCAGATGGATATTGAACTGTTTTCGGAGTTTGGAAAAGAATTTAAGAGGCGTTTTGAGGGGGAGGAGATCAACAAGATTCTCACCATTGAGGCGTCCGGAATCGGAATCGCCTGTATTGTGGCTCAGTCCTTTGGCGTTCCTGTGGTATTTGCAAAAAAGAGCCAGAGCAAAAATATTGCCGGAGAGGTGTATTCCAGCAAGGTACAGTCCTATACCCACGGGAGAATCTACGATATTATCGTGTCGAAGAAGTTCCTGGGGCCTGAGGACAAGGTTCTGATCATTGATGATTTTATGGCCAATGGAGCGGCTATGGACGGTCTCCTGGAGGTGATCCGGGAGTCCGGCGCCCATGTGGTGGGAGCCGGCATCGTCATCGAGAAAGGGTTCCAGGGCGGCGGAGAGCGGCTGCGCCGGGAAGGCCTTCGGGTGGAATCCCTGGCAATCGTGGATCGTATGGATGAAAAAACAGGGGAGATCGTATTTCGCGATGATGAGTGACAGAAAAGTTTTGTTTTTTGACGTGGACGGCACGCTGGTGAGCGAGTCTAAAAATGAGATTCCGGAGAGCTCCAAGAAGGCCCTCACCAAGGCCATGGAGAAGGGACACCTGGTGTTTGTAAACTCCGGAAGACCCAGATGCGAGCTGAAATTTCTGGAGGAGGGAGTCCCGGCGGACGGATTCCTGTGCGGCTGCGGAACGGAGATCGTGGTGCACGGAGAGCGCCGCTTTCACCGGTCTATCCCGGTGGAGAGGGGAAGAGAGATCCGGCAGCTGATTTTAGACTGCGGCATGGACGCCTGGCTGGAGGGATCTGACCGCGTCTGCTTCCGGAAAGACATCAGCGGCGTCAGCAGCCGGATCGCCCAGGTGAAGGCAAATATGCAGCGCAAATACGGCGACCTCATGGCCAGCTGGGAGGACCCGGACTGCGTATTTGACAAGTTCTGCGCCGTGTCCAACGGAGACAGCGATCTGGAGCGCTTCTTTGCCGGCTTGCCGGACATGGACATTATGGACCGGGGAGACGGGATGTACGAGTGCGTGCCGTCTGACTGCACTAAGGCCACGGCCATGGACTGGGTGCTGAAGGAGTACGGTCTGCCCCTGGAGAGCGCCTATGTGTTCGGAGACAGCACCAATGACATTTCCATGTTTGCCTTCGCCCCCAACCGGATCGCCATGGGGGTGCACGCGCCGGAACTGGAGAAGTTTCATCCCTTTATCACCAAGACGGTGGAGGAGGGCGGCGTGGCCTGGGCCATGGAACAGCTGGGAATCATATAAGGGAGAATGCGGATGATTTATGTGGTAGAGGATGACGCCAGCATACGGGAACTGGTGACGTACACTCTTGGCAGTCAGGGAATGGAGGCGGAGGGCTTTATGCTGCCGTCCCAGTTCTGGAAAGCCATGGAGCGGATGAAGCCGGACCTGATCCTTCTGGATATTATGCTGCCGGAGGAGGACGGACTGACCATTTTAAAGAAGCTGAGAGCGGACCGGGAGACGGAGAGACTGCCTGTGATCATGCTGACGGCCAAGGATGGGGAGTATGACACGGTCATCGGCCTGGACAGCGGGGCGGACGACTACATCGCCAAGCCGTTTCGGATGATGGAGCTGATCTCCAGGATCCGGGCGGTTCTCCGCCGGGCGGAGAAGGAGGACAAGGCGGAGGAGTACCGGATCGGAGACCTCTATGTGAATCCGTCCAAGCACGTGGTGAAGGTGAAGGATGAGCCGGTGGCGCTGACTTTAAAGGAGTTTGAAGTGCTCTGCGTCCTCATCCGCCACCAGGGGAACGTGTTCACCAGGGCTCAGCTTCTGGATGAGATCTGGGGATACGAGTTTGACGGAGAGAGCCGCACGGTGGACGTTCACATCCGGACGCTCCGGCAGAAGCTGGGGCCGGCGGGAGACTGCATTGAGACGATCCGCGGAGTGGGATATAAGATAGACGGCGGACATTGAAAACGGGAAGTTCCGCTGCACCGGAAGGTGCGGCGGACTTCCTTTTTTTGACAGCTCATACCCCCGTATGCATAAGGAACCCATACAGGTATCAATGGAAATGAAAAGAGGCGGGGAATACGGAAAAAGGGGAAGAGCGCCGGACAGTTCTGTGTAAGAAAAAGTTAAAGAAAAAGAAAAGGAAACTGATTCTCCGTCTGCTATACTGAGGGTATAGATCAGAAAAGAAAGGGAATTACTATGGGGAGATGGTTATACATTGCGGCTGCGGCGCTGTTGCTCGCCGGCTGCGGCGCCCGGGAGAACGGCCCTTCTGTATCCGGAAATGAGAGCACGGTGCAGGCCGGACAGGGCTGGAAAGACGAGAGCGCCGGGACAGGAGAGACCGCAGAGGAGAGCACCGGCGCAGAGGAGGCGTTCCGGGAGAACGCCGGGGAGACGGTATCCTATGAGAGGGAGGGCAGCTTCCTGATGCTGGACGGCCGTCCTTTTACGGTGGATGAGGATCAAAGCTTTGATACGGAGCTGAACCGATTCGGCGCCGTGCGCTTTATTACGGCCGTTCCGGGGCAGCCGGAGGAGGATGTGGAATTTCTGCTGGAGAAGGACGGAGAACTGTCCTACCGCTTCCCCCATTTTCCCCAGGCGGACGCAGGACCGGAAAGAGGGGCTTTTCTCCAGGTAAACGCAGTGTCTTTCTGCGATGTGAACGGCGATGGAAAACAGGACGTGATCGCCCTGACCGCTTATGAAAAGAGAGGACAGACGGACCTTTATCTGGGAACGGAGCGGGGATTTGTCCCGGATTACACCGCGGCCGTCCTGGCAGATGACGCCGGAGCGGGAAATACGGTGGAGGAGTTCCGGAAGTACGACGAAAAACGGCGCAGGGAGAACGAGGAGCGGATGGAGCAGGTTCTGGGGTTTGATGAGGCTGCCGTCAGGGATTTTGCCGGCCAGTTTATCGCCTGTGCGGAGGCGGGAGAAACGGAGCGGGCGGCCAGCATGATTCAGTACCCGGTGACTGTGAGGACGGCGTCCGGGGAATTTACCGCAAATAAGGAGGAAGATCTGCTCCCCTGTTTTGACCAGATATTTGACGAAGAGTTTATGGCCCGGCTGAAGGACGATATGAGTCTGATCGGATGGGATGAAACCGGAGCGTTTCTGGGCGACGGAAGTCTGTGGCTGGCCAAACGGGGAAGCCGCATGGCGGTGATCTCCGCCGGGACGGAGGTGGAAAGCGTCCGTCCCGCCGGAGGAATCTCCCCGTCTGTCCGTCAGGGCTCCGGCGGCCATGAGGAAAGTTTTGGAATAGCTAACTTGAAAAAGTAAATTCCAGTGCAGAGATAAATTCCACCATATTTTTTTTTTACTGATTTTGTAGGAAATTTTTAAGCGGAATCTCCTGTTTTCTGCTATAATTAGCTAAACTCATCGAAAAATACTTGATTTCTGGGCATGGGAAACGGACCGCTGGAATACAGTGTGCATGACTGAATTCCACCGGCCACATCTAAAAAATGTGAAACGTTTACTTCCAGTCTGACAGCAGATTTCGATCAGTTGATTAGTGGTTAAAGCGGATCAGCTTAGGCGTCAGATTTACCTCATCCGGGGCAATCGGTCTAAGCTGAAATGCGTTTAAGACCTCTTCTCCAAGTGTTTCCAATGCGACGCTGTATGGTGTCTTTCCATCCAGGCTTTCCCTCGGAGTGGAATTGATATGGTTCACGATCAGGTTTACATCCCATTGTGTAAGGAACTCAAAACAGGTTCCTTTCGGCAGAATCATCCGGAGCATCGTGTGTGCCTGTTCCAGCCCGCCCTTCTGCCCGCTTTGCATTGGGTCACAGTAATAAATGCTGGAACGCTGTATCCCGTTCACGCCGGTTTCCAAAGCATCCGGATCACCGAATTCAGAGCCTCGATCTGTCAGGATATATTCAAACACGGAAGCGAATTCATAGGTTCCCATACGTTTTTCCAGACGGTCAAAAATAAGACGGACAGCACCTTTTGTGCAGCGGTTCATCAAAAAAGCAAGGAAGAGTTTTTCTTTGGTGAAAAACATGGTCAGCAAGGTCTTTTTT
>NBJMR02800__coassemble_2680_pt1 | contig 12080 bp, 12 predicted proteins | sample NBJMR02800__metabat2_low_PE_040 | metagenome-assembled genome bin NBJMR02800 | reverse complement strand
AAAAGCATGGTTTTTTTGTCAGCATTCGCCAACAAAGGAGGATTTATGGATTTCAAGCAGCTGGAATATATTGTCACAATCGCAGAGAAAGGAAGCATTTCCAAAGCGGCTGAAGCTCTTTTCATTTCCCAGTCAGGATTGAACCAAAGTCTGATCAAATTAGAAAAAGAGCTGGGAATCCAGCTCTTTGACAGAAACAAACATTTTCTCCGGCCCACTCAGGCCGGGAAAATCTATATAAAAAATGCAGTTGAGATTCTAAAGATCCAGCGCAATACCTACGCGATGCTGGATGATCTGAAAAAGAATATGTCCGGAGAAATTGTCCTCGGACTGACCCATGAACACGGAATTGACATTTTCACTTCCATTTTCCCCCAGTTCAACCGACGTTACCCCGGTATCTCATTTACGTTGATCGAGCGGATTGTAGCGGAGCAGCATCAGCTTCTTCTGGACGGCAATCTGGACTTTGGAATCGTCATGCTCCAGGAATCTGAGAAAATCAATCTCCGCTACATCAATCTCTACAGAGAACAGCTGATTTTAGGAATTCCTCAAAATCACCCCATGGCGTCCTTCGCCGCGCCGCCGGACGCTCCTCTGGCCTGCCTGGATCTGGGGCTGTTCAAAAATGACAAATTCTCACTGATTTTCAGCGCATCCACCATGCGCCGAGTTCTCGACCCCTGCTTCGATGAAGCCGGTTTCCGACCGTCCATTGTCATTGAAACTGCCATGAACCACGCCCTCGTCCAGATGGTAGCCAGCGGTTTCTGCTGCACCATCATGCCGGAATCCCGCGCCCGCATCAGCCCCTATTATTCCCGCTGCGCTTGGTTTACTCTCACCAGCCACCCTCACTGGGACGTATCCATTGCCTGCCGCAAAGATACCCAGCTCAGCGAAGCTCACAAGTATTTTATCCGTCTCGCTCAAAAGTACGGACAGAAAATGGAATCCCAGTTTTTGCAGAACCGGTAACCGCCGTTCGCCTACTCCTCCATGGCAGCTGTGCCGTTCGCCTACTCCTCCATGGCCAGCTGTGCCGCCCGCTCTCCATGGATCAGCGTAGTGTCAAACACCGGGAGATCCGTGTCCTCCTGCTTTACCAGCAGGCCGATCTCCGTGCAGCCCAGAATCACCGCCTGGGCCCCATTCTCGGCCAGCTTTCCGATAATCCTGCGGAATGCCTCCCGGGATTCCTCCCGGATCACTCCCAGACACAGCTCTCCGTAAATCACGCTGTTGACCGTCTCCATATCCGCCTCATCCGGCACCAGCACCTGGATCCCCGCTTCCTCCAGCTTTGCCTTATAGAAGTCCTGGGTCATGGTGTATTTTGTGCCCAGAAGAGCCGTCCGCTCGATTCCCCGGCGCTTCAGCTCCGCCGCCGTCACTTCCGCGATGTGGAGGATGGGAATGTGAATCTTTTCCTGAATCTGGGGCGCCACCTTGTGCATGGTGTTGGTGCAGATCACGATGAAATCTGCCCCCGCCTTCTCCAGGTTCCCGGCCGCCTCCGCCAGGATCTCTCCGCTTCTCTCCCAGCTGCCTGTCGCCTGGCACTCCTCAATCTCCGCAAAATCCACGCTGTAGAGCAGAATTTTGGCGGAGTGCAGGCCGCCCAGCTTCTTTTTCACCGCCTCATTAATGATCTGATAATAAGTTACTGTACTCTCCCAGCTCATTCCTCCGAGCAATCCAATGGCTTTCATTTCTGTCTGCCTCCCTTTTCTCTTACTGGGGTTTCATACTGTAGTAAATCTGCCCGTTCTGCAGGCCGCCCCGCCGGTACTGAGCCATCTCGCTCACCGTCACCAGCTGATATCCACGATTCGTCAGCTCCGGGATAATCTGCAGCGCCGCGTCTCCGGAAGCCTGATACAGCTCGTGCATCAAAATAATATCCCCATCCTGCACATGATCCAGCACAGCGCTCACTGTCTGCTGGGCATTTCTTGTCTTCCAGTCCAGAGTATCCACGTTCCAGAGCACAATAGGTTCCTGAACCGCCGCAAGCACCGTGGCGTTTTTATTGCCGCCCGGCAGCCTCACCGTGGCAGGGCGTACCCCGCACACCGACTGGACCGTGTCCGCGCACCGGTCAATCTCCTGACGGATCTGGGCTGTATTCAGCTTGTTGAGATATTTGTGGGAATAGGTGTGATTGCCGATCTCGTGGCCTTCCGCCACGATCCGCTGCATCTCCGCCGCCTCTGCCGGAACCCGCTCCCCCACCACATAAAAGGTAGCACGGCCGTTGTACTGAGCCAGGCAGTCCAGAATCCGGTTTCCCACCGGCCCGTAGGGACCATCGTCAAAGGTGAGGGCCACCATGGGCTTTGACGGGTCGATGATCCGTCCGGTTTCCTGGGCGGCAGCCTCCGCCGCTGGCTGGCTGGCGCCGTCTCCGGATGGAACACCGTCTCCGGATTGAACGCCGTCCCCGGCCGGAACTCCATCAGCGGTATTCTCCTGGGTCCCGTCCCCGGCGGTTTCCGCTGTCCCGTTTTCATCCGCAGCGGCGCCGTTTCCCTCGGCTGCGTCGGCCATATCCGGCCGGACTCCCGGCTGATCCCACACATTTCCGTCCTCATCCACCCACCTGGCCACCCCCGGCCCCAGGTGTTCATCCTGCCACTCATTTCTGATTACCTGACTGTCCGCCGCAAATACCGGCTGAGCCGTCAAAAGCCCCGCTGCGGCTCCCGCCGCCAGGGCCAACTGCCACCACTTCATATGTCAAAAGCCTCCTTGTTTTCCGCTTTTTGTGCTTTCCAGCTACTACCAGTATACCGGAAAACGATGGAAAAACAAGAAGGCTTCGCAATGTTTAAGATTTATTAAGAATCGATCTCCACCTTTATAACCGCATCCAGCGCAATCTCAATCTCCTGCTCCACCGCCTTAGCGAGCATGGCGGGATCCGGCTGATATCCGTCCACGCCCACCAGCTCAAAGGCCGGAGCGTCCGCCGCCAGAATGGCTCCTGCCTTTACCCCGTGAAGACTGGCCACCACCAAAAGACCGGCCACCTCATTTTCCATGGCGATCACACCGGCTTTCATATACAAGCGGACTGTGGACTCCAGCAGTCCAGGATAAAACAGAGCCTGAGTCAGCACAATCCCGCTGTGGACAGGCACGCCGCTCTCCTCTGCGCTCTGCTTCAGCGCTTCGATTACTTCCACGTCAGCTACCGCGGGATAGGAAAGGGGGAGCATTTTTTCCGTCACCCCATCTTCTCTGCAGGCTGCCTTTACAACCACCAGGCTGCCTTCTGTAATCTCTTTCTGCATTCCTCCGCACGTGCCCACCCGGATAATCACCTTTGCGCCCGCCCGGCACAGACTTTCAAATCCTATCACAGCTCCGCCCTCTCCCACGCCGTGGGAAGTAACAGTAACCGGCACACCTTTCCAGGTACCAGAATAGCTGTGGTATTCCCGGTTCTGGGCAAGACAGACGGCATTGTCCAGCTTATCAGCAATTTTTTTTGCTCTCGCAGGATCCCCGCAGGTGAGCACCCGCGGATGGATATCTCCCTCACAAAGGGCAATACAGGGCAGTACTTTTTTCTTTTCTTCGTTCATGATTTACCTCCGTTTTTTCTCAACTTCTTGCTGCCAAAGACAGAAAGAGCCACTACTGTAGCAATATACGGGATCGTCAGCGTCAGCTGGGACGGAATCACATTCTGAAGAGATACTCCCGCCGCCTGGCACAGGCCGAAAAACAGACTGGAACCAATGATAATCAGCGGCTGGTTCTGTCCCATGCTTGCAGACGCCATGGCAATATATCCTCTTCCAGAGCTCATGCCCTCGGAAAACAGGGTAACCTGTCCCATGCTGAGCACTGCGCCGCCCAGCCCGCAGAGGGCTCCTGAAACCAGCACTGCAAGCATCTGCACCTGAAGGGTTTTGATTCCCAGGCTCCCCGCCGCTTCCTTATTTTTTCCCACGCTCTGCACATGAAATCCCTGGACTGTCCGATACAAATAGATAAACATGGCGACAGCCAAAATGTAAGATAAGTAGTCTATAAAAGTAAGCTGTTCCAGAACCCGGCCCAGAAACGGGATCTGGCTGACGACAGGAATGCTGATTTTGGGAAGTGATTTCAGATCCGGACTGGAAAAACTTCCCTTCACTCCCAATATGGTAGACAAAAGCACGCTGGTCAGGCCGCTGACCAGAAGGTTGACCGAAGTTCCGATCACCATATCCGCCGCTTTGTATTTCACCTGCAGAACCGCTACCAGTGAAGCCACAAGCACTCCCGCGGCCATCCCGCATAAAACCGCGATATACACGTTTCCCGTAAAATAATTGGCTACGATCGCCACAAATGAGCCGATAAGGATCTGACCCTCCAGAGCAATGTTGAATACTCCCACCTGGCTGCAGATCGCTGATCCCAGAGCGGCTAAAAGCACGGGAGTTGTGGACCGTATGGTTGAATTGATAATAACTGCCAGCATGTTCATATTCATAAAGATCCGCCCCCCTGTTCTCTCCGCCTTTTCTTCGATCTGTTGCTTTTCAAAAATTTAATTCCCAGTTTTGCAGATACAAACAGTGTAATACTGCTCTGGATCACCGTGGCCATCTGCAGAGGGATGGTGGAAGACCGCTGAATTGCCTGGCCGCCCACCTGCAGCCCCGCCAGGAATACAGAGGAAAAGAGTACTCCCACAGGGTGAAGATCCGCGATCAGGGCCGCCATCAGGCCGGTCCATGCGTAGCTGGCGCTGGTGAACATATTATCTGTATAGCGATACTTGTAGCCGAATATCTCACAAATTCCTGCTATTCCCGCTATCGCCCCGCTGAGTGCTAGAGTTTTTAACATCACACGCCGCTCAAAAATACCGCCGTATCTGGCAAAATCGGGGTTCAGGCCGGTCATTTTGGATTCGTACCCAAACACAGTCTTTTTCCCCATAAAATAGAACAGCGCCACAATGATCACAGCGACCACAATTCCAAAATTCAGCGTATTAGAAGAACTGAATCTGATAAAGTACACGCTCTCCGGTATGGTCCTCGTCACTAAGGAGAGACCGTCCCCTGATTCGTCCTTAAACGGATAGCTGACCAGGTACGACGCCACATAATTGGCCACGTAATTCATCATGAGGGTACAGATCACAATAGAACTGTTGAACTTTAGGTTCAGAACCGCCACTACAGAAGCGTACAGCCCGCCGGCAGCCATGCCCGCCACTACAGAAAGAGGCAGAAGAATCGCTCCAGGCAGATCCACATAAATCGCCACAATCGTCGCGGCGAAAGCGCCGGTGATCATCTGTCCCTCCACACCAATGTTGATATATCCCGCTCTCCAGGCCGCCGCCGTAGCGATACCACAGATGATAATGGGAGTAGCCCTTGTCAGCGTCTGCGTCAGATAATACGGGCTGAAAAACGATTTCTGAAACATATTGGCATAGATCTCTATTGGATTTTCATTGGAAATCACAATAAACACCGCGCCGACCAAAAGTCCGAGAAATGCAGCAATCACAGGCTGCAGCAAAACTCCTCCTAACCATTTTACAAACGACCTGATCTTATTCATTGCGCCCTCCCATCATCAGATAGCCCACCTTCTCCGTGGAAAATTCCTTTCTCTCAAATTCTCCCCGGATCAGCCCGTCATAGATCACATACACCCGGTCAGAGAGGGAAAGTATCTCCGAAAGCTCAGAAGATACCAGAAGGATTGCCCCGTCTTTTCTTCTTTTTTCTACAAGCTGATCGTGGATAAATTCCTGTGCTCCGATATCCACACCTCTCGTAGGCTCCGCCGCAATCAGAAACTTTGAGTGATGCTCAATCTCTCTCGCCACGATCAATTTCTGAATATTTCCTCCTGACAACGCTCCCGCCTGATCTGCGATGCGGTCATACTTCACATCGTATTTTTCCAGCAGATTTTTGGTAAACTGGCGGTTATGATTCGTATTTAAAATTCCTCTGGATGAAAATCCCTCCTGATGCTCATATCCCATGATGGACGTCTCTTCCAGGCTTGCCTTGACCGCACAGCCGTAGGCATAGCGGTCCTCCGGAATATGGGCACAGCCGGCTTCCCGTATCTTTCTCACCCCCATATGGGAAATCTCCTGTCCGTTCAGGCGGATGCTTCCCCCGTCTGGATGGGCAAGCCCTGTCAGACACTGAATCAGTTCTGTCTGTCCGTTTCCTGATACCCCGGCCAGACCGACGATTTCACCTTCCCGCACGCACAGATTTACCCCTTTGAGGACAGAGACGCCGTCTTTGGAAAACGTGAGGTTTTCCACTTCCAGAACTGCTTTTCCCGGCTTTCTTTCCTCTATCTCCCGGGGCGGAATTCCCCTGCCCACCATCAAATAGGACAATTCTTTAATAGTTGTATCTTCAATCCTGCGCTCGCCCACATATCTTCCCTTCCGCATAATCACGGCCCGGTCCGCCACATCCATGACTTCCTGGAGCTTATGGGTAATAATGATAATGCTCTTTCCCAGACCGGACAAATACTTCAGGGTTTTTAACAGCTCTTCTATTTCCTTGGGAACCAGCACCGCCGTGGGCTCATCAAAAATAATAATATCTGCATCCTGATACAGCACTTTCAATATTTCTATTCTCTGACGCATACCTACGGAACAGTCATCCACTTTCAGGTCCGGGTCAATCTCCAGTCCATATTTTTCACTTAACTGCCGTACAATTTCTTTTGCCTTTTTCCGGTCAAAAAAGCCCCTGCGTGAGGGTTCTTTTCCGTATACAATGTTTTCCGCCACCGTATAATCGTTAAACAGCATAAAATGCTGCTGAACCATTCCAATTCCCAGTTCAATGGCATCCCGCACTGAGTTTATCTTTACCTTTTTCCCATTCAGAAAGATTTCTCCGGAATCAGCCTGGTTCAGACCGTACAGGATTTTCATGATAGTGGTTTTTCCGGCCCCGTTCTCTCCGATTACTGCCAGAATCTCGCCTTTTTCCAGCCCAAAACTGATGTGATCGTTTGCCACTGTCTGGCCGAAAGTTTTCGTTATCTCTTTTAATTCCAGGAACATCCCGCACCCCTCCTGCCGTAAAAGGAAGGCTGCCGCAGCAGCCTCCTTTCCTTTTCACACACAGCGCTTACTGAACGTAACTCTCCTCATCCGGCACCACGGAGAGATCTATTTCCTTGTTGGCAATCTTCTCTGCGGTATCCTTTAAAATTTCAATATCTTCATCTGTCAGACGGTCACTTCTTGGATTTTCTGTCTCATGAGTCACATGCACAGCGCCTATGGCTCCCTCCGCAATACCCAGAGATTCATTTTCCGTATTCCAGCTGTCGCCGTAATATTGGTCCATCAGGTAATTCATTGTCGCGTAGGTATCTTTGATCTGGCTGGTCACAATCCATGGATTATCAGGAGATGTCAAATCCACATCCTGTCCTGATGTATAGAAATGTTTCTCCAGAGCGGCTTCAAAAACGCCCTTATCTCCGCCTGCTGCGGCAGAATTGATAAACTGGCATCCCTGCTCATACTGCTGGATCGCATATTCTTTGGCCTTTGCTGGATCATTGTAGCTTCCCACATAGTTAAACACAAATTCCGCGTCCGGTTTTTCTGATTTGACACCTTCCATATAGCCCCATCTCCACTTGAAGCTGCTGGGACCCTGGGATACGTGAACCGCACCGAAAAGCTGATCCTCCTCGTCCGTCACCATTCCCGCAATCTTTCCAATCAGATAAGCACCTTCCTGTTCCCGGAAAGAAATACATTTTACATTGTCCACATCCACTTCAGAGTCAATAAGTGCGTAATCTGCGCGGTCCGGAAATTCCGTGGCCATTTTGCTGATGGCATCTCCCGCCTGCCAGCTTCCTCCGATGAGCAAATCCACTCCTTCTTCCACCAGAGCACGGCAGTTGTCCTCATAGGCAGCCGCGTCAGCGCATTCCGCAATCACAACCTCAAACCCATGCTTCTCTGCGCTCGCCTTCAGCCCGTCAATCATATCCAGCACAAACACCTGAGTTCCCGCCACGTCACACACCAGCCCCACTTTTTTCGTCTCTTCTCCATTTCCGGAAGAAGCCTGATCATTCGCTGTGTTTCCCGAACCGCCGCAGGCTGTCATCATGGCCATAGAAAGTACAAGTGCGATCGCTGCTATTTTCTTCATATTCTTTTCCTCCCTCATCTGTGGAAACTTATACCATATGTTTTACAATCTCTTTTAAATAAGAACGGAATTCCCCAGCGGATCCGGCCGCCACCTGATCCACTTCTTCTCCGTTGACCGCCCGGTTGTCCACACCTGCTCCCATATTTGTGATCAGAGATATGGCCAAAGTTTTGATTCCGCAGTGAGCCGCCGTTATAGCTTCCGTAACCGTGGACATTCCAGCAGCGTCGGCACCTGCCATCCGCAGGAAACGGATCTCTGCCGGAGTTTCAAAATGGGGGCCAACCTGGTATGCGTAAATTCCCTCCTGGACACGGAGCCGGCAGGTGCCTGCCAGATTCTTCGCCAGCCGCCGCAGTCCCTCATCGTAGGCATTGCACAGATCAAAGAATCTCGGACCGATCCTGTCATCGTTGGGGCCCCTCAAAGGAGAAGCTCCCGGAAGGTTTATGTGGTCTTTTATAATCATCAGATCTCCCGGACGATACCCGGTGTTGATCGCTCCAGCCGCATTTGTCAGGATCATGGTCTTTACTCCCAGCTGTTTAAAGAGACGAACCGGCGCCACCAGCTGCTCATAATCGTACCCCTCGTAGTAGTGAAACCTTCCGGACATACAGACCACTTTTTTCCCGCACAGCTCTCCCAGGATCAGCTTTCCCGCATGGGATTTTACTGTGCTCACCAGAAAATTTGGAATCTCTTCATAGGGAATCTCTGTGCGGTGGGAGATATCCTCCGCCAGTGTTCCCAGGGCAGATCCAAGAATGATGGCAATTTCCGGCTGGTAATCGATTTTTTCCCTCACATACGACGCACTTTTTTCAAAATACTCCTGGTTATAACACTCTTTCATCCGATCTCCTTTTTCTCTTTTTCTCTTGCGCTCAATATCCGTATTCCTTCGACGACCGTTCTGATTGCCGCAGTCATATCCCGCACCGTTTCGCAGGGAAGTCCCGCCTGTTCCCGTTCCTTATTCCAGATCACATGGAGGACAGCCCCCGCCCGGACCTTCCGGATCTGAGAAACCACAAACACAGAAGCGCACTCCATCTCTGAGGCCAAAGCCCCCGCCCGGATCCAGGAATCATAGTGTTCCTTCAGATCCCTTCCGATGGGCATGCTCATGGGTCTGTGCTGTCCATAGTAAGAATCCTTACTCTGTACCACCCCTTTGTGGGCCCTGACTCCAACTTTGGCAGCCCCCTCATTCAGGGCACACAGCACATCAAAATCAGGAACTGCCGGGAACTCAGGATAGATATACTCCTTCGTTGTTCCTTCCTGTCGAATCGCGCCTGTTGGAAGCACCAGCTCGCCGCTCATCACTTCCGGCTGCATTCCTCCGCATGTACCCAGACGGATTACAGTGTTCACTCCAATCATCGCCAGCTCCTCCACCGCTATGGCAGCGGAAGGGCCTCCCATGCCGGTGGATATGACCAGTACCTTCTCCCCGTCCACCCAGCCCTCATAACTGGTATACTCCCGGTGAACGCTCAGTGGTCTGGAATCCGCCAGAAACCCGGCTATAACGGGAACTCTGGCTGGATCGCCGGGAAGGATGGCATATTTCGCTCCCAGATCAGAACTCAAATCAATACTGCTCGCATATACCTTCTCGCTCACATTGTCCCCCTTTACTCAGCCGTTTTTTGAAAATATTTCTCCAGATCATAGGGAGAATACACACCCTTATCTGTGACAATTCCATTGCAGAGCTTCGGAGGCGTGATGTCAAACGCAGGATAGTAGGCTTTAACGCCTTCTTTGGTCACCTTTGTTCCCATAGCCTCCATGACCAGCTCCGGATCCCGATATTCGATATTTACCGTATCAATGGTGCTGTGGTCCGGATTTGGCGTTCCCGTGGCAAAATAGGGAATTCCATGATAGGCCGCCGCCAGGGCGATCTGGAAAGTTCCCACTTTATTTACCACATAACCGTCCATAGTAATCACATCTGCCGCGGATGTAAATACATCCACATGCTTTTCTTTTAATATAAAGCCCGGCATATTATCAGTGATAACAGCCACATCTACGCCCATATCATAGGCTACGCTGGCCGTCAGCCTCGCCCCCTGGAAATAGGGTCTGGTCTCCGCGCAGATCATCTTGATGTCATTGTTTCTTCTGTGACATTCCCGGATCAGTGTTCCGATAATTGTCTCCGCAAAGCACTGGGTCATAATCGTACCGTTCTGCGGAATCAGGTCTGCAAGATATTTCCCCACTTTTTCATATTTCAGGTAATTATTATTAATATAATTGAAGGCATACTCTCTCAGAGGTTCTGTGATTTCCTCTCCGTTTCGTCCTTCCCCTGCCAGCTTTTTTGCCAAGTCCAGGGCTCCGTCCGTGATACGGACCATTTTGGCCACCGTGGTGGGTCTTGCATGGGACAGGGTATAGGCGGCCTTTTCCATATAGCTGATCAACTCGTCCCCAGCCAGTTCCCTGGCTTCGTGGGCTGCTAAGGCCATTCCCATGGCCGCCGCCGTGTAAGGGCCTCCGCTCTGGGTAACCATATCCCCAATGGCTTTCGCCACTTCCTCATGTTTGGTACAGATCACATACTCTGTTTTCACCGGATAGATTCTCCGGTCCAGAATCCGGACTGCCCCATCCTCATACCACGCCACATTTTCATAGCGCAGCAGAAATCCCATCCCTTCATCTGCTCGTTTCATTTTTACCTCCTCCCTTTCATCTGCTCCACATGCTTCTGGTCTATCACCTTCACATCCCCGCTGCCCAACGCCAGACTATATATTTTTGCGGCATCTTCCACATAGACCGCCCGGATATGAGCCTGATCCAGGTTAGATCCCACAGCAAGAACTCCATGATTTGCCAGCAGACATGCATGCTTACCGTTCAGTTTTTTCACTGCTTCCGTCCCCACTTCCACAGTTCCCGGAAGGGCAAAATCCGCCACTTCCACTTCTCCTCCCAGAAACGGCACCATCTCAATCAAAATCACAGGCACCGTCTGATGAGTCACTGCAAATGATGTGGCATAGGGAGAATGGGTGTGTACAACCGCATTGACCTCCGGCTTGCAGCGATAAATCTCCCCGTGCATTCTCCACTCAGAAGAGGGGGCCTTCTCTCCTTCCAGCACGTCCCCATCCAGTGTCATTTTAACAATATCTTCCGTTTTCATGGTCTCGTAAGCCACGGAGCTGGGAGTGATGTACATAATTCCGGCCATGCGGTCATACAAACTCAAATTTCCGCTCGTTCCGGCAAACAGTCCTTCTCTGTAGGACAATTTTGCCATCTCTAAAAGCTCCTCTCTGATATCCAAAATATCTGCCCTCCTTTTTGTTGATTTATGTTGCTTTTAATTGTTTTTTGTTTTACATCAACACAATACCACACACGTAGACACTTTTCAATTCTTTTTGGTATTTTCTCCAAATGATACGAATTGTCCGGTTCTTTTTTGTGCAGTTTGTATTGATCCGCTGTGTCTTAGGGCAAAAAAACGCCGTCCTGCAGGTACTTTCCCTGTAAGACGGCATTGAATACCAGATTTATTTTATACATTCCACCAGCTGAATATCATATTCTTTCAGCAGATTTCTCCAATCTTCATCCACCTTCTGATCCGTGATCAGCAGATCAATGCCGGTCAAAGGACAGGTACGGGTAAATGCAGAGCGGCTGAATTTCGTATGGTCAACCATCAGACACACCCTGTCCGCACACTCAATAATGCACCGGTGCACTTCCGCGATCATATCGTCAGAATCGTAAATTCCGTACCCCAGGTCCAGGCTGGTACAGGAAATAAAAGCATAATCAAAACAGTGCCGTTTCAGATACTGAAGCGTCTCAATCCCGAAAAATGCCTGACTCTTCTGGTCAAAATCT
>NBJMR02800__coassemble_2632_pt1 | contig 12325 bp, 9 predicted proteins | sample NBJMR02800__metabat2_low_PE_040 | metagenome-assembled genome bin NBJMR02800 | reverse complement strand
ACACCCGCAATCCCGGCCAAGATGCCGATCAGGGAAATATCCAATACTCCCTCTATGCGGAAAGCCTTCCAGCCGTCCTCCCGCTCCGTGGTGTTGGCCGGCACATCTTCTGTCATGCAGACCAGGGAATTCTCCTCCTCCGTCTTTTCTATGAAACAGTAGTCCGCATTTAAATTTACAAAGGTGTAGTCTGCCACCCTGCACACAGAAAAATCACGGTTCATCTTTTTTATCCTCATAATATCCTCCTCATTTCTCTAAATGTTCTTCTTTCTCTCCCAGTTCCTCCTGTACATACCGGATGAAATGCTCCAGAGCAGGCGGCCGCCGTTTCTCCTTGGAATAGACAAACCATGTGCGGCGCACCACAGGGCTGCCGTCCCGCCGGACCAGTGGCGTCAGATTCAGATTATTCCTGGTTTCCGCCCCTTTCGGAAGGAAACAGCAGGTATAGCCCAGCCCCTTTTCCGCCAGCTGAAGAGCCACATCCACATAGCCCACCACCATTCCTGACGGCTCTGCCGTACCGTAATAATCTTCCCACCAGGCAGACAGCAGCTCCTTTGTCCGGTCATTGGTCTTGTAATTCAGCCGGGTCATGGAAGGCAGATCATCCAGAGAGACCGCCTCCTTTGTAACCGCGTAGCCCTGGCTCTTTCCCACACACAGCTGCCATACCGGCCCTTCATAATCTCCCTGGATAAATCCCACGTCCACACTTCCGTCCAGCACCTTTCGAAACAGCACATTGCTCTGATCTGTAACCACCTCAAACTCCATCCTGGGATTTTTTTCCTTATATTTCAGCATGAGATCCGTCAGGGCATATTTGCTGTAGGTATAGGAGGAACCGATGGTGATGATCTCCTCCCCCTCTTCCTTAAACCTGCGCAGCCCCTCTCTGGTCTCCTGGATGAATTTCATATACTGCTTTGCCCTCTCCGCCAGGTAATCTCCCTCCGCCGTAAATTCCAGGCCTTTGGATGTCCGGTTGACGATTCTCACGCTGAACTCGTTTTCCATAGCCCGCAGCCGTTTGGTCAGGGACGGCTGAGTAAGGTAGAGCAGATTGGCCACCTTCGTCAGATTTGGATGTCTGTGCAGTTCATAAAGAATTTCCCAATCCGTATCTTTCATCATTTTCATCCCCTTGTCTGAATCCATGGTCTTAATGTTTCTATTATATACGTTTTTCCTCCTCAATGAAAGTTTCTGGGAACTTAAAAAAGAATCCTGCACCGCAGGATTCTCCGCCTGCGGCAGGGCGCTCTAAGCGCCATGTTCCTCTCCGCCGCAGTGCGATCCTGCGCGGAGCGTTTTTATTTTCATAGGAACGAAGTTTCCTATGAAAACAAAAACAGTCCGCAGAAATTTCCGCGGACCGTCTCTTGACAGCCGTACATTTATTTAGGAAAGGAAGTTTACAGAATCCATCCAAATACCCCGATAAAAGCCATCACTATCACAAGCTCCATAGCGCTCACTTCCACACCGGAAGCCAGTCCGGCGGCTGTGGGAATCAGAGTCGGGATTTCTTCTTCCATGGATCATTCCTCCTGTCCGGCCAGCTGTTTTTTCAAATGGGAAAGCTGACCGCCTTCAAGCACCACTTCCATCTCACTGTTGCTTAACTCCAGTTTCACCTGGAAGGTGAAATCCTTTGTCTTATCTTTCACCGTGACAGTCCGTGTCCGGATCTGATCCGGCAGATTGTCAATTTCCAGTTCATCTAAAAGGTCGATCCGGTCGTAGTCTCGGCAATCCTCAAAAATCATGGGAATGATTCCGTGATTGATCAGATTCCCCTTGTGGATCCTGGCGATGCTCTTCGCGATCACCGCCTTCACACCCAGATACATGGGATTGATGGCCGCATGCTCTCTGGAAGAGCCCTGCCCGTAATTTTCACCGGCCACAATGATACTGCTGTCCATCTCTTTTGCCCTGGCGGCAAAATCCGGGTCATAGCGATAATAGCAGTACTGGGACATGAGGGGAATGTTGGACCTCATGCTGGAAAATTCCGCGCTGGCCGGCGTGATATCGTCGGTGGAAATATTGTCTCCGCCTTTTAAACTCACCGGCACCTGCAGATGCTGTCTGGGAGGTTCCGGGATGGGCAGAAACTTGATGTTGGGACCGCGGACAATCTCCACCTTTTTGGCTTCCTCCTCCGGCAGCGGTTCGATAATCATGGAATCGTCCACCAGATACTCCTCCGGCTCTTTCACCTGAGCTAATTTCACCACATCCTCGCCCATCACGTCCTCCGCAGTGGCGAAGGTCCCCATAATGGCCGTGGCCGCGGCGCTCTCCGGGCTCACCAGATAAATTTTTGCCGTGGGATTCCCAGCCCGGCCCTTGAAATTCCGGTTGGAAGTACGCACCGCCACTCCGTCTGTCGCCGGAGTCTGGCCGATGGCGCAGCAGGGGCCGCAGGCGATCTCCAGCATCCGCACTCCCGCAGCCAGCAGCATATCAATGTAGCCGTCCCGCATCAGCTCCCGGTAAGTCTGCTTGGAGGCTACCGCACAGGTACAGCTTACATCTTCATTCACATGATGCCCCTCGAATACCAGCGCCGCCTTCGCGATGTCAGAATAGCTGGCATTGGTACAGCTTCCGATAAACACCTGCTGCACCCTCTTTTTTTCCGCCTCTTTTAACGGAATCACCTGGTCCGGCTGGTGAGGACAGGCAATTAACGGCTCCAACCGGCTGAGGTCAATGTCAATGACCTCATCATACTGGGCGTCATCATCGGGAAGCAGCTGCACATAGTCTTTCTCCCTTCCCTGGGCCTTCATAAATTTTCTCACCTGCTCATCCGCCGGGAAAATCGAGGTGGTTGCCCCCATCTCCGCTCCCATGTTGGCGATAGTGGCTCTGGCGGGCACCTCCAGCTTCTCCACAGCAGGACCTACATACTCATACACATTTCCCAGGCCTCCCTTGATGCTCACTCTCCGGAGCATTTCCAGGATCACCTCTTTGGTGTTGCATCCGGGTCTCAGCTCTCCCGTCAGGTTCACCTTTACCACCCGCGGCATTTTTAACCGCATGGGAACTCCCGTCATGGCTGTAGCCACATCCATGCCGCCCACGCCGATACAGAGCATTCCGATGGCTCCCCCGTGGGGCGTATGGCTGTCTCCGCCCATGCTCACCTTTCCCGGCGCGCCGAACCTAAACACATGCACCGTATGACAGATGCCGTTGCCGGGCCTGGATACATACACTCCGAACCGCTTCGCCGTGGACTGGAGATAAATATGGTCATCCGGCGTCTTGTTGTCCACATACAGCAGGTTGTGATCCAGATAGCTCACGCTGCATTCCGTGCGCACCCGGTCCAGGCCGATGGCCTCAAAGGCCAGATAAGTCATAACCGCATTGATGTCGTGAGTCAGGGTCTGATCCACCCGGATAAACACTTCCTCCCCCGGAACCATGCTGCCGGAGACGTAGTGGGACTCAATAATCTTCTGTGTCAGTGATCTTCCCATGAATAAATTCCCCCATTGCTTTTATTTTCTGATTTCATTATACCTTCATGGAGGCAGGAAAATAAAATTGCGAAAAGAAATGATGGTATTCTCAAATGGAATACCAAAACAGCCGGAAGCGGACGCGCCCTCTCCGGGCATGCCGTCCGTTTCCGGCTGTAAGTGGAAACAGAAATGATTTTACTGGTTTTCCGCCGCTTTATTGACGCAGCTGATGGCGTTTAAGCTCCTGGGATATCCGATGTAGGGCAGGCATTGGGACACCACCCGGATCAGGAACTCTTTGTCGTTGCCGATTCGCATATTGCCGGCTGCATGGGAGGTGAGCTGGGGCTCGCAGCCGCCCTGGGCTGCCAGGAAACAGAAGGTAATCAACTCTCTCTGTCTGTAGTCCAGCCCTGTTCTGGTGTAATAGTCCCCGAAACAGTTGGCCGCCAGCCAGCGGTTCATATGGCCGTTTTTCCAGGCGTCCTTCATCCGGTCGCCGAAAATCTCCACCTGGGCGGCGGCTCCCCGCTCCAGGCGGTTTTCCATGGTGGTTGTGGCCTGTCCTTCCAGGGGAAGGCTCACGCCTCTGGCCTCCAGAATCTCATTGGCCGCGTCCAGGAAAGGACGGACTCTGCCGATTCCCAGGTAATCCACCGCCTGGTAGATCACTTCCTTTGCCATCACCGGGGAAATTCCCGCGTCCAGGGCCCGGGGAAGCACAGTGCGAAACTCGTCAATCCCCTGGCATCCCAAAAGAGTGGCCAGAATGGCCAGATATCTGGTTTCCGGCTCCAGCTCCTGTCCCGGTTCATTGACTACCTCATCAAACGCAAAATGTTCAAACCGCTCCATAAATTCCGGATCGGTCTCATGAATGTCTCTCATATCTGATTTCCTCCTTTTTCGATTCTGACGCCGCGGGGAAACGACGGGTTATCCCAGCAGCTCGCTGCTCACTTTCTCCAGTTCCCTGCGGATGGCGATGTGCTGCGGGCAGGCTTTCTCACACCTTCCGCACTTGATGCACTGATTGGCCTGCTTCTTTCCATGTCCGCCTACCAGCCAGTTCTCCTGATGTTTGGCCGCCCCCATATCTCCGTACAGGGTCAGATAATTCATAGCCGTAAAGGAACCGGAAATGCCGATGTTTTCCGGGCATACCTTCGCGCAGTAGTTGCAGTTGGTGCAGGGGATCAGCGGAATCTTTGCCAGGGCCTTCTGGGCCTGATCCAGAGTCTCCCGCTCCTTCTCTGACAGACCGTTAAAATCCTTCATGAAGGAGAGATTGTCCTTCATCTGCTCCACATTGCTCATGCCGGAGAGCACAGTAATCACTCCATCCAGGCTGGCAGCAAAGCGGATGGCCCAGGACGCCGCAGATGCCTCCGGCTCCGCTCCCTTTAAAATGTCCAGTACCGGCTGCGGAGGGGTTGCAAGCATACCGCCCTTGACCGGCTCCATAATAATCACCGGCTTGCCGTGCTTTCTGGCCACCTCATAGCAGCCTCTGGACTGAACGGCCGGGTTCTCCCAGTCCGCGTAGTTGATCTGCAGCTGAACAAACTCCATCTCCGGATGGGCGGTGAGAATAGCGTCCAGCTCCTCCGGCGTGGAGTGGAAAGAAAATCCCACATGGCGGATCAGGCCTTCTTTTTTCTTCTCCTGTACCCAGCTCCACATATCAAAATCATCAAAATATTTCGTGCGGCTCTCACCCAGGTTGTGAAGAAGATAGAAATCAAAATACCCCGCTCCCGTCTGCTTCAGGGAAGTGTCAAACTGAGCGATGGCCTCCTCTCTGGTGCTGCACTTGATCCAGGCTGCATTCTTTGTGGCCAGCTGGAATTTCTCTCTGGGATACCTCTCCACCAGAGCCTGACGGATGGCGTCCTCGCTGCCGGCGTAGGCCCAGGCCGTGTCAAAATAGGTAAAGCCGGCGTCCAGAAACAGATCTACCATCTCCTTCACCTGCTCCACATCAATGACTCCCTCTTCCTTTTGCGGAAGCCGCATCAGGCCGAAGCCCAGTTTTTTAATGTCTTCTCCCAAATATGCCATTGTCTTCTCTCCCCTCATGTGTTGTTTTCCAAGGTGCCGGGGCATATATACGCCACGCCCTTCGCCCGGGAAAGCCGCCGCTTGCGCGGCCCGGCGGCAATATCTGCACCCGGGGCTTTCACGCAAAAATGCAGGTACCTTAGTGGTTACCTGCATTATAACTCATGGATGAAAAATTTTCTAATACTTATACAGAATCGTCCGCAATGCTCTCCGGGCATTTTTTCTTTTTTTCCATCTTGTAGATGTAAGCGGCCATTACCACGGTGGCGGGAACGCTGAGGACGATTCCGAAGCTGCCGGAAAGTCCCTGCATGACCGCGATTCCGATGTTGTTGGAATTGATGATCTGCAGATAGGGCAGATCGTAGGCGTAATCCAGCACCAGCATGGACAGGCTGCCGCCTGCAAACGCCAGGATCAGGGTGTTGGAATCGGTTCCCATCATGTCGCGGCCCACGCGCATACCTGCCCGCATCAGTTCCAGCCGGCTCATGGATGGATTCTGATCGTGAAGCTCCTGCATGGAACTGGAAATGGACATGGCCACATCCATCACCGCTCCCAGAGCGCTGATGAGAAGACCGGAGAACAGCAGGCCGCCCACCTGAATGCCGTTGACCTGCTGAAGAGTCATCAGACTTTCAATATCTGATACGTTCCATCCGGTCACACCCGTCATATTGGAAAAAACAGTGGCCGCCGCCCCCGCGATGATCACCCCCGCCATGGTTCCCAGGGTGGCACAGATGGTCTTTCTGGCAAAACCGCCGATGAGAAGCATGGTCACCAGGGTGGTGATCACACATATAAACACGGACACCCAAAACGGGGAGTATCCCAGATAGACCAGAGGCAGATAGATATAAATAATCGCCCCAAATGTATAAATCAGTCCCAGAGCTCCACGCAGTCCCTTCATTCCGCCCACCAGACAGAGAGCCGCAATATAAAGAGCTGCAAATCCGATGATCACCTCTTTCCGGTCAATGGAATACACCGTGGTGATCACCGTGTCCCCCGACACGCTCTGCATCACTACAACCTTCATTCCCACCTCGCAGGGAGCTCCAAACAGGTAGCCGGAATTGCTGGTGGTCACCAGATCCTCCCCCTGTTTCTGCCCGCTGGTCATGTGGACCACCACGGTCTGCTGGCCCACCCGGGTGCCGTCATTCTGAAGATTGTCCTGTAAAATCTCAACAACCACACCGGTCTCAAAAGTCTGACCGGTGCGGTTTACCAGCTCTGTCCTGGTCACCCCGTTCAGGCGGATGATCATGCCTGCGGTGATGACCAAAATAAGAGCTGCAATAATTATTTTGCCGATATGGCTGTGAATCTTTTCTGCCATGATGCCTCAACTGTTATCTGTCTGCCGTTTTATGGATGGTAAAGGTGCTGTCAATGGTTTCCACAGAACCGCTGTCTGTGATCTGGTAGGTGGTGATGCTGAAGTCATCAGAATCCATATTGATCACAGAATAGCTGGGCAGCCAGTTCTGGCTTCTGTTGGCAATGTAGTCCTGCTGAACAGCGGTAAGCTCATAGTACTTGGAACCGGAAGCAGAGTTTGCGGTCATGTAAAGCGTTCCCTGGGGATCGGTCACCGTCATCTCACCGGCGGACTCAATGGTGTAGCAGTTGTTGTCCTCGGCAAAGCGGTTTTTCGCATCCACTGCTGCAGCGTCGCCGGCATCGGGATACAGGCTGATCTTCTCGCCGGTCTCCTTGTTGTAAGCGTTGTCCCAGTCATAGTCGTCTCCAGCCTCGTTGAGACGGAACTCATAGCTGCTGTGCTCCTGCTGATCGCCGTAAAGCATCTTGGAACGGCTGTAGGTGTGATCATGTCCCTGAAGCACCACGTCAATGTCATACTTGTCAAAGATGGGGGTCAGCTGGGTTCTCAGAATCATACCGTCAGTATCAGAGTGATCCAGGCCGGAGCCGTAAATATCCTGATGGATGGTCACCACACGCCACTGGGCATCGGGATAAGCTGCCACTGCCTGAGCGATGGTCTGCTCATGCTCTGCCGCATTGTAGTTGTTGGTGTTGAGCACGATGAAGAGGCCGGGGCCGTAGCTGTAGTAATAGTCGCCTCCCGCCTGAGTCATTCCCAGGCCGGTGGGATTCGGGTTGTTGAAATGGTAGGAATAGTCCGCATTTAAGGAGTCGTGGTTGCCGATGGTGGTCGCCGTAGGCAGGCTCTTTAACGCGCTTGCAGAAAGGTAAGCCGCATACTCTTCCTCTTTGGCATTGCCGGTATTGTTTACCTGGTCGCCTGCGGAGATCATAAAGTTAATATTGGGATTCTGCTCCATGGCGATATCCAGAGTGCGGTCCCAGGCAAAACCGTCATTGCGTGCCGCGGTGTTGGCGGCTCCGCTGGCTTCTTTCAGAGTTTCGCTGCCCTGGGGCTGTCCCTTGGAAGCGCCTACCTGCGGATCGCCCACATAGAGGATATTTACGCTGTCAAAATCGCCGGTGCGGTAGGTCTCTGTGGGGGAAACCACTCCACTCTTGCTCACCGCATAGTAATAAGTGGTATTCTCCTGAAGTCCAGTAACAGTTACATAGTTGTAGCAGTATGCCTTTCCGCCGGTTAAGGTAGAATCCACGTTGTTGGAAGTTCCGTTGTATGCCTGCATATTCTGGGGATCGGTGCCGAAATAAACGATGGGGCTGCCTTCCGTTCCCTCATTGTACCAGGCGAAATTGATCTCGGTCTCTGCGCATCCCGGAGTCAGGGAAACCTGGGTATAGTCATTGGCCAGGCTGTCCCAGCCGGCTACGTAGGAATTCCACTCCTCTGAATTTCCGGTTACGCTGGAGTCATTGTAATGAACCGTAGCGGCCCAAGCCTGTCCGCCTCCAACAACCATTGCTCCCACTAAAAGAGCCGAGATGATTTTTTTCTTTCTCATATTCTGCCTCCTGATTGTCCTGTACTTTTCGGTACATTTTGCTTTCGTTTTTAAGTATAAGAAAAAAATGTAAAGTTTATCATCCCGGTTCTGTATAGTTTTTGTAAAATCCTATTGTCTCACACCCGCAGCGCCCACTCGGAGCAGTTCATCACCTTCGTGGCCAGTCCCTGATAAAACTCCGGCTCATGGCAGATCAGAAGAATGCTTCCCTTATATTCTTTCAGCGCCCGCTTTAACTCCTCCTTCGCGTCCACGTCCAGGTGGTTGGTGGGCTCGTCCAGGAGAAGCACATTGGTTTCCCGGTTCATCAGCTTGCACAGACGCACCTTCGCCTGCTCTCCCCCGGAGAGGACACGGACCTGGCTCTCAATATTCTTTGTGGTCAGGCCGCATTTAGCCAAGGCAGAGCGGACCTGATACTGGGTGAAGGAGGGAAATTCCTTCCAGATCTCCTCAATACAGGTGGAAGTGTTGCCCGGGGGAGTCTCCTGCTCAAAATATCCGATGGACAGATAATCCCCCTGCTCCACAGAACCGGACAGAGAGGGGATCAGGCCCAGAAGACTTTTTAACAGGGTGGTCTTTCCAATGCCGTTGGCTCCCACCAGCACCACCTTTTCTCCCCTTTCCATGGAGAAATCCAGGGGACGGGACAGGGGCTCCTCGTAGCCGATCACCAGATTTTTCGTCTCAAATATCATTTTTCCCGAGGTTCTGGCCTCCAGGAAATGAAATTCCGGCTTCGGCTTCTCCTTCGTCAGCTCGATGACTTCCATTTTGTCCAGTTTCTTCTGCCGGGACATGGCCATATTCCTGGTAGCCACCCGGGCCTTGTTGCGGGCCACAAAATCCTGAAGATCGGCGATCTCCTGCTGCTGCCGCTTGTAAGCCGCCTCCAGCTGAGAACGCTTCATGGCGTAAACCTCCTGGAACTTGTCGTAATCCCCCACATACCGGTCCAAACGCTGGTTTTCCATATGGTAGATCAGATTGATCACACTGTTTAAAAAGGGAATGTCGTGGGAGATCAGGATAAACGCGTTTTCGTACTCCTGAAGATACCGCTTCAGCCACTCAATGTGCTGCTCATCCAGATAGTTGGTGGGCTCGTCCAGAAGCAGAATATCCGGCTTCTCCAGCAGCAGCTTGGCCAGCAGCACTTTCGTCCTCTGCCCGCCGGAGAGCTCCGTCACATCCTTGTCCAGGCCCAGCTCATCCAGGCCGAAGGCATGGCCGATCTCCTCCACTTTGGAATCGATCACGTAAAAATCATGGGCCATGAGAAGATCCTGAATGGTTCCCAGCTCCTCCATCATGGATTCCATCTCCTCCTCCGAGGCCTCTCCCATCCGGTCGCAGAGGACGTTCATCCGCTCTTCCATCTCAAAAAGAAAGGCGAAAGCGCTTTTTAACACGTCACGGATGGTCATTCCCTTTTCCAGGACAGAGTGCTGGTCCAGATACCCCACACGCACGTTTTTGGCCCACTCCACTTTTCCCTCATCGGGCTGGAGTTTTCCGGTGATAATGTTCATAAATGTGGACTTTCCCTCTCCATTGGCGCCGACAAGACCGATGTGCTCTCCCTTCAGCAGCCGGAAGGACACATCGTGAAAAATGGCCCGGTCCCCGAAGCCGTGGCTTAAATGCTCGACATTCAGAATGCTCATGCCTTCTCCTCCGTCTTTATGGGAGCGTACTCCCCGTTCTCCTTCTTCTCAAACAGGGGCAGCTCCTCCAGAAACAGAATATCCATCCGTCTTGCCGCATCGCCCTCCGCCAGAATCGCCGCCCGGCAGACCACATTGCCGCCGGCCTTCTCCGCCAGTTCCTCCACCGCCCGGAGAGATTCTCCTGTGGAAATCACGTCGTCCACAATGCAGACCCGCTTTCCTGCCACTTTCCGGATATCCGTCTCATCCAGATAAATGTGCTGTTCCCCCTTAGTGGTGATGGAGTGAACGCTGGCGCTGATGGGGTTTTTCATGTAGGATTTCACGCTCTTTCTGGCTACGATAAATTCCTTCAGTCCCAGCTGACGGCTCAGCTCATAGGCCAGGGCGATGCCCTTTGCCTCCGCGGTGAGAACCACGTCCACCGGCGGAATCTGTTCTGCCAGTTTAACGGCCGCCCTCTCCACCAGTTCCGTATCTCCGATGACCACAAAACTGGCAAAAGCCCTATGTTCGTCTATGGGAACCAGAGGCAGCTCCCGCTCCGTCCCGCAGATTTTCAGTGTATATGTATGATCCATCTCTTTTCCCTCCTGAATATTTCCTCATTTTCCTGCTTTCAGACTTTCTTCCCGCAGGCCTCTATCATCTTATCACAAGAGCTGCCGGCCGACAATCCCCGCGGGAGAAGAAGCCGGCCTTTCGGCCTCCTTTGTTCCGGAGCCCGCAGCCAAAAAAGCCGGCTGCCGTCTCCCACAGGCAAAGAGTCAACGCTCTCCCGGAAACCGGCAGCCGGCTTTTTTGCCGTCTGTCTCAATAATTTAATTGATTGGAATCAGTAAATCAGATGGAGTTTCCCCAGAGGGGTTACCTCCGCATTCGGATGAGACTTCAGATACTCCATAATGGACGTCTGCATGTCTCCCGGATAGGTGCGGGCCGGAGGACAGGAGCGGAAGCACTCATATCCGCCGGTTCCCGTGGCCCGGTAATCGCTCATGGCCAGGGTGTAGGTCTTTCCCTCCTCCACCGGCGCTCCTTTCACCAGGATCTCCGTCACCCGGTCTCCCACCGGCCTTCTCAGGTCAATGGTGTACTCCACTCCCGCATAATAATCATAATTGTAGTGCTCCACCTTCGGTTTCGTAAACCGCTCTGAGATCACCGGCGTTCCGTCTTTCAGATCAAAATAGGAAGCGCACCGCTCCAGGGCCGCCTTCAAAATGTCCCCGGTAACGGTCATCACCACCTGCCGGTTGGGAAATGGGAAAGCCCGGAGCATATCTCCCAGCTTTACCTGCCGTCCCAGCCCCAGAGGCACATTGGCCATGCCGATGCAGGCCATATCTGCCCCGGTGATCCAAAGCTGCACCTGATTTCCCAGGTCTGCCAGACTGCAGCCGTTTACTGCCCGCTCCAGAAGCTCCTGGGCGGGTATTTCCCGGGCGAGGGTGCCGATCACCTGTTCTTTCCAGACCGCCTCCCCCTGCCGCACCGGCTCCAGCCATTTTGCCATGGTCTCCGGCACCTGGCTTCCCGGGCTGATCAGCTCGCTGGAAATCTCCACGCTCCGGCGGGAGGAATTCTCCCCCTCATCTTCCACCGCCACTTCCGCCCGGGCATATTTCGCCCCGTTCGGCGGAAGCTGCAGGGTGTAGGTGCCGCGGATTTCTCTCCCCGCCACCTCCATATGCTGATGGGCAGTGAGAAGCAGGTCAAAATCCAGCTCCTCCAGCATCCGGCAGGCCAGATTTTCGTTGCCCTGGCACAGCCGCTCCCCGGTTTCCAGATCGCTCTCGTAGCCGCCGTGGTAAATGCAGATCGTCACGTCGCACGCCGGCTTCATCTCCTCCAGCGCCTGTCTGGCCGCCTCGAAGGCGTCCGTCACCTGCAGATCCGCCAGATTCTCCTTCGCCTCCCACAGGTTGACGCAGTCCGTGACCACGCCGCAGATTCCCACCCGAAGACCGTTTTCCAGAGTGTGAACCGTCCAGGCCTTCACCGGGAGCTCTCCCCTGAGGTCCTTTACATTGGCCGCCAGGCAGCCGGCCTCCATGGCGTCCAAAAAAACTTTCAGTTTTTCTCTTCCATAGTTAAAATCATGGTTTCCCAGGGTAAAATAATCGTATCCCGCCTGGGCAAACGCCCGGGGAAGCACTTCCTCCAGCTG
>NBJMR02800__coassemble_2518_pt1 | contig 13208 bp, 13 predicted proteins | sample NBJMR02800__metabat2_low_PE_040 | metagenome-assembled genome bin NBJMR02800 | reverse complement strand
CGCGCCCTTTCGGACAAACGGTTTTCAAGACCGCCTCGTTATGACCACTTCGATATCTCTCCATGTGCGTTCTCCGGTGCTTTCGCATCGCTCGACTCAGGAGCTCTCGCCGAAGTGCTCATTTATTCTATCTAATCAGACCGTTTTTGTCAACCCTTTTTTTGAATTTTTTCAAATTTTTTTCTGATTTTCCATTTTACGCCGTTTTTCCCCATTTTTCAGGCCTTTTCCGCCTGCTGGAAAGCACGCAAGAAAGCCTCTGCCAGAATCATGTCCTCCGGCGTAGTCACTTTTATATTCCGGTAGTCCCCGGGAATCAGGCGCACCGGCACTTCCGTCATAGTCTCCACCACCATGGCGTCGTCGGTCACTCCTGTCTGATACTCTTCCCTGGAGAACAGCTTTTCATACGCACCCATAATCAGGGGATAGGAAAAGGCCTGGGGGGTCTGGATCTGCCAGAGGCGGTCTCTTCTGGGAGTCTCCGCCGCAAACAGGTGCTCATCGGCGATCTTGATGGTGTCTTTCACCGGCACAGCGATCACACAGGCAGAGTAGGCTCTGGCTCCCTCCAGAGCGTCCCGGATAATCCGGCCGGTGAGAAGAGGTCTGGCTCCGTCGTGGATGAGCACGTGGGAAATCCCCTGTCCGGCCAGGGCTTTCAGCCCCTCGTAGACAGAGTGGTACCGTTCTTTTCCCCCGGCCACCACAGCGGTGACCTTGTGAAACCCAAATTCCTTCACAATATGCTCCCGACAGTAGTCCAGATCTTCCTTCCCCGTCACCAGAACTACCTGGTCCACCCCGCTCTCCTCGAACTGCTGAAGGGCGTAAGTGATTAACGGCCTGCCGCACAGCTCCAGAAACTGTTTCTGCACGCTGCTCTTCATCCGTTTTCCCCGGCCCGCTGCCAGCACAACAGCCGCAGTCCGGCCCGCCTGTGTGTATTCCATCTCCGACATATTCCTTCCCCCGTATTCGTTTATCTCTCGCCCAGCTTCAGGTTGGGAACCGCGTTTAAATCCCAGCCCGCCCGGACTCCTTTCTGATACTCATAATAAGCCGCCACCCCGATCATGGCTGCATTGTCGGTGCAGAATATGGGAGAGGGGTGGTAAAAGCTCAGATGGGCTTTCCGGCAGGCCTTTTTCATCTCCGCCCGAAGGGCAGAATTGGAGGCGACGCCCCCGGCAATGGCCACCTTGTCGTAGCCGTACTCCTTCGCCGCCGCCACGGTGCGGCTCACCAGAGAGTCCACCACCGCGTTCTGGAAGGAAGCCACCAGATCGGGCACGCAGATCTCCTGCCCGGTCATCTTGGCGTGGTTGATATAGTTGAGGACCGCGGACTTTAATCCGCTGAAGCTGAAATCATAGGGAGCTCCCTCGATCTTCGCCCGGGGAAACTCCACCGCGTGCTTATTGCCCTCTTTGGCCGCCTTGTCAATCTTCGGCCCGCCAGGATATCCCAGTCCCACAGCCCGGGCCACCTTGTCAAAGGCTTCTCCCGCCGCGTCATCCCTGGTGCGGCCGATGATCTCGAATTCTCCATAGTCCTTTACCACCACCAGATGGGTGTGGCCGCCGGAGACGATCAGACAGATAAACGGCGGCTCCAGATCCGGATGCTCAATAAAATTGGCGGACACATGGCCCTCAATATGGTGCACGCCCACCAGAGGCTTTTTCGCCGCGTAGGCGATGGCCTTGGCCTCCGCCACTCCCACCAGCAGAGCCCCCACCAGACCGGGGCCGTAGGTAACTCCGATGGCGGTGATCTCCTCCAGCGTCACTCCCGCCTGGGAGAGGGCCTCCTCGATCACCTGGTTGATCTTTTCTATATGCTTTCTGGAGGCGATCTCCGGCACCACTCCTCCGTACAGAGTGTGGAGGTCAATCTGGGAGGAAATCACATTGGAGAGCACTTCCCGGCCGTTTTTCACCACAGCCGCAGCCGTCTCGTCGCAGGAGCTCTCAATCGCCAGTATCAGTACATCTTCATTCATTTTCATTCTCCTTCGTCAAACGTAAGCTCCAGGGTGTAGCCGTCCTTTGCCGCCTTTGCCCTGGGAAACAGCTTCCGCACCGCTTCCATATATTCTTCCGGCCGGTTTAAAGAGGGGCTGTAATGGGTCAGCCACATCTCTCTGGGCTGAGCCTTCTGTGCCAGGCGGGCCGCTTCGTACATGGTCATGTGCTTGTACTCCCTGGCTTTCGTCTCCTTGCCCTCCTCGCCGTACATTCCCTCGCAGATAAACAGATCCGCGTCCTTTGCGTACTCCGCGATCACAGGCACCGGTCTGGTATCTGTGCAGTAAGTCACCTTCAATCCCCGCCGCTCCGGTCCCAGAACCATGTCGGGTGTAAATACTCTGCCGTCCATCTCCAGAGTTTCCCCCTTCTGCAGGCGGTTCCAGCACCGCTGGGGAATTCCTGCCTCCCTGGCCCTGTCCACGTCAAATTTTCCCTTTCTCGGAATGGAGATGGAGTAGCCGTAGCAGACCACGTTGTGGTTGACCTTGTAGGCGTCGATCACGTAAGGGCCGATCTTGTGCTGCTCTCTGGCCTCCGTCAGCTCTATGAACTTTAACTGGAACGGAAGTTCCGGCGCGATGGTCCTCAAGGCCCCCACCACTCTCTCCAGACCTTTCGGCCCAATCAAAGTCAGCGGCTCCGTCCTCTCCGCATTTCCCATGGTGAGAAGCAGCCCCGGCAGACCGCTGATATGGTCCGCGTGATAATGGGTGAAGCAGATCACATCAATGGGCTTGGGACTCCAGCCCTTCTCTTTTAACGCCACCTGGGTTCCCTCGCCGCAGTCGATGAGCAGGCTGCTGCCGTCGCAGCGGGCCATCATGGACGTAAGCCAGCGGTACGGAAGAGGCATCATTCCTCCCGTCCCCAGCAAACAGATATCTAACATAGTATTCCTCATTTCTTCTTTCATGGGCGGATTTTTGAGCCCTAAGTGGAATCATAGCACAGGAGCCAGCGGAGAATCAAGACTTTTTCCAGGGATCCGCCATAAGAGCATAAGAAAAAGAGGGGCCGCCCGCTGTCCGGTCCAGCTCCCTCTCTTTCCTTTTTACAGCAGCTCTGTCTGTTCCTCAATCTCCACCGGAATCATCAGCTCTCCGGCGATTCGGTCACAGCAGGCTTCACACAGGTCCAGATGGTGGACTTCTCCGTCTTTTTCAGAGAAAAAATCCCACGCGTGGTCGATGCTGAGCACGCCCTCCCGCACGATTCCATCCTCCACCACCAGTTTTTTTCCACAGCCGTTGCAGATCACCGTCTCCAGACGGCCGCCGTGTCCGTACTTTCGCATGTTATCCTCACCTTTCTGTACTCCGGCTGCCTCCCCGGATACTCCCCTATGATACCATACGATTTTCCCTTGTTAAGTGGTAATTCTTTCAAACCGGGCGAAGCTCCATGAGCACCGCGTCCTCCACCGGGCGGCGGTAATAGGCCTTCCGCCGGCCCGTCTCCCGAAAACCCGCGGATTTATACAGGTTCCGCGCCCGCTCATTGCCGGCCCGCACCTCCAGAAACAGGGCGTCCGTCCCTCCGTCCCTGGCGGCCGCTGTCACCGCTTCCAGCAGTTTCCGGCCTATTCCACGGCCCTGACAGGCCGGGTCCACCGCAATCCGCAGAAGTTCCCCTTCCCCGGCAATCTGGCGCAGGACGGCATAGCCGGCCATGGTCCCGGTCTCCGGATTCCAGGCAGCAAAACAGGTGTCCAGAGAATTCCGGACAAATTCTTCCACGTCCCCGGCTGTCCAGGGGTCAGAAAAACAGAGCTGTTCCAGGACAGCAGCCTTTTCCCCGTCTCCCTTCTCCATCACAGAGATCCGGACGGTCCCGTCTTCCAGTCCGGACGGCAGGTTCCCGGTCACAGGCTCTCCCCCAGCCGCTCCCGCTCCGCCTGGGATTTGCGCATATACTCCGGCCCGTGCTCCGCTGCCGTCTCTGTTTTTCCCTGGGCATAGTAGATGGCTCCCAGAGCCGCCACCGCCGCCGCTCTCTGGCGGTTCATATGGGCCGGGGCGAAGGAAACGGGGATCTTCGCCGTCTCCCGGATCATCGGCTCATAGACGGGGACGCCGTCTCCCAGGAAGATCACCGGCTCACCCAGGCCGTTCAGCTCTTCCATCAGACGTCTCATATCCATGGGGCACTGTTCCTTCACCGCCTGAAGTCCGTCCTTCATCCGGTAGATGCCGGTGTACACCTGATTTCTCTTCGCATCCATAATGGGACACACCAGATTCGCCGCCCCCCACAGGTTGTATGCCAGGGCGTCCACCGTGGGGATGTGGATCAGAGGCTTTTTCAGCGCCAGGCCCAGACCCTTGGCTGTGGCAGAACCGATGCGCAGGCCGGTAAAGGACCCAGGCCCTCCCGACACCGCTATGGCGTCGATCTCATTCAGATCCGTCTCCGTCATGGACACGATCTCATCGATCATGGGCAGCAGGGTCTGAGAATGGGTCTTTTTGAAATTTACCGTGTATTCCGCTGTCAGTATGTCATCCGTCACGATGGCCGCGGACGCCACCAGTGAGGAGCTTTCAATTCCCAGTATTTTCATTCTTCTTTTCCCTCCACAGTAATCCGGCGGTAGTCGAAGCCCTTTTCCAGATCCTTTTCAATGGTGATGCGGATCACCTGGTCCGGAAGGATTTCCCGGATCAGGGAGGACCACTCGATGAGAGTCACCCCTTCTCCGTAGAAACACTCCTCATAGCCGATCTCATCCATCTCCTCCACATCTCCGATGCGGTAGACGTCAAAATGGTACAAGGGCAGCCTGCCGCTGTCGTACTGCTGCAGAATGGTGAAGGTGGGGCTGTTCACCGGGCCTTCCACCCCCAGCCCGGCGGCAAACCCCTGGGTAAACACCGTCTTTCCCGTCCCCAGGTCGCCGTCCAGGCAGTAGATCTCCCCTGCGCCGGCCTTTTCCCCCATCTGCTTTCCCAGCTGATAGGTCTCCTCCGCACTGTTCGTCTCGATAATCATTTTCACAATCCTTTCCTTTGCCCTGCCGGGCCGTCCCCTACAGCTTCATAGTCAGGCTGATCCGCTTCTTTTCCAGATCCACGCTCAGCACTTTGACCTCCACAATGTCTCCTACGCTCACCGCCTCCAGAGGATGCTTAATATACCGCTCCGTCATCTGGGAGACGTGAACCAGGCCGTCCTGGTGAACGCCAATGTCCACAAATGCGCCGAAGTCGATCACATTGCGCACCGTTCCCTTCAGTACCATTCCCGGCTTTAAATCCTTCATCTCCAGCACGTCTGTCCGGAGAATGGGCCTGGGCATCTCCTCTCTGGGATCTCTTCCCGGCTTCTCCAGCTCGCTCACAATGTCTTTCAGAGTGATTTCTCCCACCCCCAGGCGGTCCGCCATCTCCCTGCAGTTGGAGATTTTCTCTCCCAGTCCTTTGATTCCGCCGCGGGCCAGGTCCCCCGGCTCATATCCCAGTTCCTTCAGCAGGGCCTCTGCGGCTTTGTAGCTCTCCGGGTGGACGCTGGTGCCGTCCAAGGGATTCTTTCCCCCCTGGATCCGCAGGAATCCGGCGCACTGCTCAAAGGCCTTCGGCCCCAGCTTCGCCACCTTTAACAGCTGCTTCCGGTCCGCGAAAGCCCCGTTCTCCTCCCGGTAAGCCACAATATTTTTCGCGATGGTCTTGTTGACTCCGGAGACGTACTCCAGCAGTGAGGCGGACGCTGTGTTCAGATCCACTCCCACCCGGTTTACGCAGTCCTCCACCACCCCCTGAAGGGTCTCGCTTAAATGCTTCTGGTTCATGTCGTGCTGGTACTGCCCCACTCCGATGGAACGGGGATCGATCTTTACCAGCTCTGCCAGCGGATCCTGAAGCCGTCTGGCTATGGAAACAGCGCTGCGCTGCCCCACATCGAACTGGGGGAATTCCTCCGTGGCCAGCTTGCTGGCGGAGTAGACAGAGGCTCCCGCTTCATTTACAATCACATACTGCACCTGCTCCGGGATCTCTTTCAGCAGTTCCACAATAATCTGCTCCGACTCCCGGGATGCGGTTCCGTTGCCCAGAGAGATCAGGGTGATGTGGTATTTTCGGATCAGCTTCTTTAAAATCTCCTTGGATTCGGCCACACGGTTCTGGGGGGCGGTGGGATAGATCACCACCGTATCCAGCACCTTTCCCGTCTCGTCCACCACGGCCAGCTTGCAGCCCGTCCGGAACGCCGGATCCCAGCCCAGAACCGTTCTTCCGGTGATGGGCGGCTGCATGAGCAGCTGCTCCAGGTTTTTCCCGAACACCCGGATGGCTCCATCTTCCGCCTTGTCCGTCAGTTCTCCCCGGATCTCCCGCTCGATGGAGGGAGCAATCAGCCGCTTATAGCTGTCCTCGATCACGCTGCGAAGCACCGGCGACGTATGGGGATTGTCTCTGGTGACCACCTGTTTTTCCAGATATTTCAGGATCACGTCCTCCGGAGCCAGAATCTTCACCGTGAGATATTTTTCCGCCTCGCCCCGGTTTAAGGCCAGCACCCGGTGGCCGGCACACTTTCTCACCGGCTCCTCGTATTCATAGTAATGCTCGTAGACCGATTTTTCCTTCGGATCCTTCGCCAACGACTGGATCGTCCCCTGATCCCTAGTGGCCCGGCGGATGTAGGTCCGGTATTTAGCACTGTCGGAAATGCGCTCCGCCAGAATGTCCATGGCGCCGGCCAGAGCCTCCTGGCTGCTGGAAACGCCTTTCTCCTCCGACACATACCGCTCCGCTTCTTCCAGCGCCGGACGGTTTAAATTCTGGAGCATGATCAGGTCCGCCAGGGGCTCCAGCCCCTTTTCCCTGGCGATCATAGCCCTGGTGCGGCGTTTCGGCCGGTAGGGCCGGTACAGGTCATCCACCGCCACCATGGTTGCCGCCGCCCGGATCTGCTGCTCCAGCTCCGGGGTCAGCTTCTCCTGATCCCGGATGGAAGAGATCACCTGTTCCTTCTTTTCCTCCAGACTGCGGAGATATTTCAGACGCTCATCCAGGGCGCGGAGCACCTCGTCGTTTAAAGATCCGGTGGCTTCCTTGCGGTACCGGGCGATAAAGGGGATGGTGTTGCCCTCGTCGATCAGCTTCACCGCCGCCTCCGCCTGGCTGTATTTGATATTCAGCTCCGTTTGAAGTGTCTTAATAATGTCCATTCTTATCGGTCCTCCGTTATTTTCTGTCCCATATTCACGGAGCATTATACCCCCGGTCCGCCGCTCTTGTCCAGAGATTCTTTCTGCCGGCTGGACATTCCCGCCGATTCGTGTTAATATGAAAAAGTTAGACGGTCCGCTTCAGGGCCGGCAGATTTATCTTTATGTCTTACGGAGGATAAAAATGAATCCTAAAAAGAATTCCGGAAATCCGGCGGCACAGCTTGCTTTCTGCTCCGTTCTTGCCGGCGCGGCTTCCATTCTCTTTTGTTTTACGCCTCTGGTTCAGTTCCCTTTAGGCATGATCGGCATCACTCTCGCGCTGATTTCCAGAGTACAGAACGATAAGCATTTTATGCCCCAGGCAGTGGCGGGACTGATCGCTTCCGCGGCCGGCATTGTTTTCAGCCTGATCACTTTTTCCATGGTCATGTTTGTATATCAGGTTATTCTTCCCAACCCCACCCTGGGTCCCCAGTACAATCAGCTGCTCCAGCAGTTCCTGGACAGCGTAAACAGCGGGAATCTTCCTTCCCTTTAATCGAAAACAGCAGAGGCACCGCCACGGCATTTGCCGGCAGCCTCTGCTGTTTTTTACTGTGAAAGCCCGGCAGGCCGGATTGCGAATGCAGGTCGGATCGCATGAGTGCGCAGCACGGAGCGATCCGAGGGCTTTCATGGTTCGTGGTGTCCGCGTTAGCGGGCACGGAGGTTTGCGTTTTTTCAGTTCCGCCTCTTTTTCTGCCCGGTCAGGAGAGCAGATCCACCCCCTTCACAAACAGCATGTAATTTTTAAAAATGCAGTTTGCAAAAGCCAGGATCAGCCCGCCGTACAGAAACACTTCCACCTGGCGAAACCCAGGGGCCGGCCGCCTGTGCAGCCGGCAGTACAGCCAGGCCAGGCCGAACGCCGCAGCCACAGCCGCCCCATAAAATACCACCGGATTGTACCGAAGGCTCTGAAAAATATGACCGGTCACCAGGGCTTTCGCGGCCCGGGTTCCCCCACAGCCGGGGCAGTAAGCGCCTGTCACCAGGTGAAACAGGCAGGGAATGCCCGCTTTCTGGAACAAAGCGGCGATCTGCCCACCCATATCTACTCTCCTGCCAGGATCTTTACATAGTGGATCCCCGGCATATCCTGAATCTCCTCCGCCAGGCCCGACACATCCCCGGTCTGCACTCCCACCCCCACGCTGAGGGTCACCGTGGCAACGCCGTTGACCGGGATGCTCTGATGAATGGTGAGAATATTGGCCTTATAGGCGGCCACATGGCCCAGAATTCTGGCCAGACAGCCCTGTACGTCATCCATCTGGATCACAAGAGTGACTGTCTTCCCCTTGGTATTGTCGTAAAATGGGAAAATATCATCTTTATATTTGTAAAAGGAGCTTCTGCTGATGCCTACCCGATCCGCAGCCTCCTGGATGGTCATGGCCTGTTCCGACTCCAGCAGCCGCTTGGCCTCCACCACCTTCAGCAGCACTTCCGGAACCGCCTTCTGCTTTACCACAAAGTATTTGCTTTTGTCTTTCATAGAACCTCTTTCTGTATGAAGCTGGACGGTCAGGGTTCCTCAAGCCGTCTTACATCTCGCTGCCGTCGTCCTGGGGCTTTCCGCCCAGGCTCTGCCACTTTAAGTAGGCGCTGATAAAGGGATCCAGGCCGCCGTCCAGCACTGCCTGGGCGTTGCCGCTCTCGCAGCCGGTGCGGTGATCCTTTACCATAGTATAAGGCTGCAGCACATAGGAGCGGATCTGGCTTCCCCAGCCGATCTCCTTCACATCCCCGCGGATATCTGAGAGCTTCTCCGCGTTCTCCTGCTGCTTCAGCATGTACAGTTTAGCCTTCAGCATCTGCATGGCCTTGTCTTTATTCTGGAACTGAGATCTCTCATTCTGGCACTGCACCACGATTCCCGTGGGAATGTGGGTGATGCGGATGGCGGAGGACGTCTTGTTGACGTGCTGGCCGCCGGCGCCGCTGGACCGGTAGGTATCGATCCGCAGATCGTCAGGATCGATCTCCACATCCAGATCCTCCTCAATATCCGGCATCACATCGCAGGATACAAAAGAGGTCTGCCGTTTTCCCGCCGCGTTGAAGGGCGAGATCCGCACCAGACGGTGAACGCCGTGCTCAGACCGGAGATAGCCGTAGGCGTTCTCCCCGTTGATCTGAACCGTCACTGATTTGATGCCTGCTTCCTCTCCGTCCAGATAGTCCAGAACTTCTGTGGAAAACCCTTTGCTGTCCGCCCACCGGCAGTACATGCGGTAAAGCATACCGCACCAGTCGCAGGACTCCGTGCCGCCGGCACCTGCGTTCAGCCGCAGAATGGCGTTGGCGCTGTCGTACTGTCCGGACAGCAGGGTGCTGATGCGCAGACTCTCCAGTTTCTCCTCGAAAGTCTTTAACATCTCCTCAATCTCCGGGATCACTGAAGCGTCGTTTTCCTCATTTCCCATCTCGATGAGCAGGCCGATCTCCTCATAGTCACTCTCCAGCTTCCGGAATCCCTCCACTGTGTCCTTAAGGTTCTTTGCCTCCTTCATCAGTTTGGTGGAGCGTTCCGGATCGTTCCAGAAATCCGGTTCCTCCATATACTTGTCTAATTCCGCGATTCGTTTGACCTTGTTATCCAGGTCAAAGTGAATCCCTCACTTCCACTAATGGTTTCTGAAATGTTGATAATTTGTACTTGAACTGATCAAGCTCGACCACTAATGTCACCTTCTTTCATTTTTATATTGCAGCAGTCCGGAAAAATCCGGACTGTTACTTTTACTGCCGCGGCGGGCTCATTTCGGGCCCGCCGCTTTTACCGGTTCTCAGTTCTGAAACAGTTTTCTGCCGCAGCACTGCTTATATTTCTTGCCGCTTCCGCAGGGGCAGGGATCATTGGGGTAGATCTTTTTGGTCTCCCGGCGCTTCGGCTCCGCCACGGAACTCACATCCTTGTTGGTTCCGGTGACCTTGGCCGCCGGCTCTCTCTCCACCTTCTGCTCCACCCGGATGTGCATCAGGATGCGGACTGTATCCTCCTGGATCGCCGCCGTCATTCCCTCAAACATCTCATAAGCGCTCATCTTGTACTCCACCAGAGGATCTCTCTGGCCGTAAGCCTGAAGGCCGATGCCCTGACGAAGCTGATCCATATCGTCAATGTGGGACATCCACTTGTTGTCGATCACCTTCAGCAGCACCACGCGCTCGATCTCACGGATCTGCTCCTGGTCCGGGAACTCCGCCTCCTTGGCCTCGTAAAGCTTGATGGCCTTCTCTTTCAGGTCATGCTTCAGCTCGTTCTTCTTCATGCCCTTGATCTCATCGGAGTAAGCCAGGGGCTCCAGGGGAACGATGGGCAGAAGCAGGCTGTTCAACTCCTTAAAATCCCACTTCTCCGCGTTCTGCTCGTCGGAGATGCACATGTCCACGGCATTCTCCACAATGTCGGTGATCATCTTCAGGATCAGATCCCTCATATTGCCGCCGTCCAGAACCTTTCTTCTCTCGGCGTAGATGATCTCTCTCTGCTCGTTGTTCACCTCGTCGTACTTCAGCAGGTTCTCACGGATGCCGTAGTTATTGTTCTCAATCTTCATCTGAGCTTTCTCGATGGCATTGGACAGCATCTTGTGGGTAATCTGCTCGCCCTCGGGGACTCCCAGGGCGTTAAACATATTCATGAGACGCTCAGATCCGAACAGACGCATCAGGTCGTCTTCCAGGGAGATGTAGAAAATGGATTCACCGGGATCTCCCTGACGTCCGGCACGTCCGCGCAGCTGATTGTCAATTCGTCTGGACTCGTGGCGCTCTGTACCGATGATTTTCAATCCGCCGAGAGCTCTGGCCTCGTCGTCCAGCTTAATATCTGTACCACGACCGGCCATGTTGGTGGCGATGGTCACAGCGCCGTGGATACCGGCGTCCGCCACGATCTCCGCCTCCAACTCATGGTATTTCGCGTTCAGCACCTTGTGGGGGATGCCCTTTTTCTTCAGCATCCGGCTGAGCATCTCAGAAGTCTCGATGGTGATGGTACCCACCAGCACCGGCTGGCCTTTCTCATGGGTGGCCACAATATCATTCACCACAGCGTTGAATTTTTCTTTCTTCGTCTTGTATACGACGTCCTCGTGGTCAATACGGATCACCGGCTTGTTGGTGGGGATGGCCACGGCATCCATGCCGTAGGTATTCCGGAACTCTTTCTCCTCCGTCAGAGCGGTACCGGTCATACCGGCCTTCTTGCGGAACTTGTTGAAGAAGTTCTGGAACGTGATGGTCGCCAGAGTTTTGCTCTCCCGTTTTACCTTAACATGCTCCTTCGCCTCAATGGCCTGATGCAGACCGTCGGAGTAGCGCCGGCCCGGCATGATACGGCCTGTAAACTCATCCACGATAAGCACTTCATCGTCCTTTACCACATAGTCCTTGTCCCGGAACATGAGGTAATTGGCCCGCAGAGCCAGAATGATGTTGTGCTGGATCTCCAGGTTCTCCGGATCCGCCAGGTTCTCAATATGGAAGAATTCCTCCACTTTCTTCACGCCCTGCTCAGTCAGGTTGACGATCTTGTCCTTCTCATTGACGATAAAGTCCCCTGTCTCCTCGATCTCCTCGCCCATGATGGCGCCGATCTTGGAAAATTCTCCTGACTCCTCGCCCCGCTCCAGCTGGCGGGCCAGAACATCGCAGACCTCATAGAGCTTGGTGGACTTGCCGCTCTGGCCGGAAATAATCAGGGGAGTTCTGGCCTCATCGATGAGCACGGAGTCCACCTCGTCGATGATGGCGTAATCCAGATCTCTCAGTACCATCTGCTCTTTGTAGATGGCCATGTTGTCTCTCAGATAGTCGAATCCCAGCTCGTTGTTGGTCACGTAGGTGATGTCGCAGGCATAGGCCTTCTTTCTCTCCTCCGTGTTCATGCTGTTGAGCACCACGCCCACAGTCAGGCCCAGAAATTCATGAACCCGTCCCATCCACTCGGCGTCACGCTTTGCCAGGTAGTCGTTTACAGTGACAATATGCACGCCCTTGCCTGCCAGAGCATTCAGATAGGCAGGCGCGGTGGAAACCAGCGTTTTTCCTTCACCGGTTCTCATCTCCGCGATACGGCCCTGGTGAAGGACGATGCCGCCGATGAGCTGCACCCGGTAATGTTCCATATTTAAGGTCCGTCTCGCCGCCTCTCTCACAGTGGCAAACGCCTCGGGCAGAATATCGTCCAGGGTCTCGCCGGCAGCCAGTCTCTCCTTGAACTGGCGGGTCTTATCCCTCAGCTCCTCGTCCGTCAGCGCCACCATCTCCGGTCTCAGCGCTTCTATTTTATCCACAATGGGATAAATGAGCTTTAATTCCCTCTCGCTGTGTGTGCCAAAGACTTTTTCAATAATGTTCATTTATTTTCTCCTATTTTCAATAATACTCCAACGGCAGGCCCTGGGCCTGCTTCTCACTGAAGTCCCCGCAGGCCGGAATCTGCCCGCAGAGTATCTCATAATCTTGTATATTGTAACACCATCTTTTCGCTTATTCAACTTGTTCATGAAAAATTAACAATATTCACAGGACCGTCACAACTTCAGTGTTTACATAATTGTAAAATTATGGTAAACTTAGCACATTGCACAAGAACACAGGTTCCTTTTTGATTTGTCCACAATTTCCACATTTTCCTTCGACAAAATCCACCATTTTTGTCCACACCCAAAAACCTCGATTTTCACAGAAAAAGTAGTTATGCACCAAGTTATCCACATTATCCACAATCTTTTTCCTCTTTCCACATCCTTCCCATGACAAAACTTTTTCATCCGCATTTTTGTGAACTTGTCATAAACTTACCGGATTCGACAAAAAATCTCGAAATTCCCTTGACTTTTTCGAAGGGCCGCATATAGTTTTACAACGCCCTTTTCCTCTCTCCGAAAGAAAATTTTAGAAAATATTTAGAATAATTGTCAAAATATTTCTCGGCTTACCGTTGAGTTTTT
>NBJMR02800__coassemble_2435_pt1 | contig 13905 bp, 11 predicted proteins | sample NBJMR02800__metabat2_low_PE_040 | metagenome-assembled genome bin NBJMR02800 | reverse complement strand
GGAGCCGGAAGCCTCATTTTTTATTGCCTCCGGCGCGCTGCTGTTTCCGTAAGATTTGTAAGAAAGTAGAAAAGACAGTTTAGAAATAGTTTATCCTTTTGTTAGGACCATGTTAGAAGGAGAATTTACAATCAACTTGTTCCCAAAAAAGAAAAGGAGTTGATACGATTATGAGAAAGATGACAAAGGCAGTGACGTTCTGCGCTGCAGCTGCACTGCTTACCATGGGAGCTTCTCTCACATCCTATGCCGCATGGCAGCAGGAGGGCGGAGAGTGGATCTACACCGACAATTCCGGAAGCATGGTCCGGGACAGCTGGAGACAGTCCGGAAATTACTGGTTTTACTTAGGATACGACGGATATATGGTGAGAGACCAGTGGATCGACGACACCTATTACGTCAATGAGGACGGCGCCCGTCTGACAAACCAGTGGGTGTATGTGGATGAAGGAACCTACGACGCGCCCAACCCGGACGGCGGCTGGTTCTATCTGGAAGGAGACGGCCAGGCGGCCGCAGACGGCTGGAGAACCATCAACGGTCAGAGGTACCACTTTGATTCTGACGGAACCATGGATTACGGCTGGCTGAACGACGAGGATGAGCTTTATTATCTGGGAGATGAGAACGACGGAGCCATGAAGACCGGCTGGCTGTGCCTGGATTTTGACTCCGACGAGGTGCCGGATGACGGACAGGTGTCCATGGTTTTAAACTATGGAGATAACGGAACCTGGTTCTATTTCCAGACCAACGGTCAGGCGGTGAAGGCGGACGAGGACAATTATGTGCGCCGCACCATCAACGGTTACCGCTATTACTTCGATGAGAACGGAGCCATGGTGACCGGATGGGCTGCCGTGGGCGATCAGGAGGAAGGCGACGCCACAGGCATCAGTACTCTGAAGTACTTTGGCGGCGCGGACGAGGGCCAGATGGCCACCGGCTGGAGATACCTGTACGACGATCCGGAGGATTCCGAGGATGACAGCTACGACTTCAGTTTCTCTGTGGCCACCAACAGTGAGTGGGACGGCGGAGACGGAGACGGCGCCTGGTACTACTTTGACAACAGCGGCGTTCCGGCGTATTTAAATTCCAATGCCGCAACCCTCAGCGAGGCGACCACCAGCATCAACGGCCAGAGATATTTCTTTGACGAGTACGGCCAGATGCAGAGCGGCCTGCTGGGAATCGGTCTGCCCGACGGCACTGTTGTCAGCGCTTACTTCGGGGCAGATGATTCCGACGGAGCCATGAAGAGAGAGCGTCAGACCAACGTGTATGACGATGACGGTGAGCGGGGAACCTATTATTTCAACGGTTCCGGCGAGAACCGGGGCGCCGGCTACAGCGGTGAGAGAAGCGGCTACCTGTACTACAACGGCAAGCTGGTAGAGGCTGAGGATGGCGAAGATTTCCAGGTATTTGAGGTGGACGGACAGCTCTATCTGGTCAATGAGGCCGGAAGAGTTCAGGACAGCGACCGCACTTACCGGGTGAACGGCGAGTACTACTATGAGTATGAGGACGGCACCATCTACCGCATCAATGACGACAGGGAGAGACTGTACGAGGTGACCTCCGCAGACGCAAGACGTCTTCCCAGCATCGCGTACAGAGACATTTACTATTTATAATGATCAGAACCAATCCCGGCAGGGGCTTCTTCGGAGGCCCCTGTTTTTCTTGTGTTTTTCCATATTCTGTGGTAGGATAGCAGAATATCGAGTTAAGAGCAGCCGGTGCCGCCGCCGGATCCCGGTTTATTTGGGAAAGTCCGCGGCGGGTAAAAGGGAAACAGGTGGAAATCCTGTGCGATCTCGTCACTGTAAGCAGGGAGCCCGCAGTTAATGTCGCAGACAGTCACTGATTTTTCAAAATTGGGAAGGCGGCTGCGGGCGCGGATCTGCAAGCCAGGAAACCTGCCGTCTGCTGGTACGGGAATGTCATTCCAGGTCACGAGTAATTGATTGTACCGGCCTGCGGCGTCCGGCGGCGTCCGCAGCTTTCTGACTCAGACAGCGGCAGAAGATACAGGGTGTCCGCGCGGCAGAGCGCAGGGAGACGCCCTTATGGACGAACTGTCAGTTTGAGCCCTTTTCATCAGGTGCGGAGTGATCTTCCCGTCCCTTCCGATATGGAATTTTCAGAGTGGACAAGGAGGAGCGAAGGATGAGACAGGGAAAACTGGCAGTTTTATTTGCGTCCGCAGTTCTGGCAGCGGGGATTATGGCCGGCTGCGGAAGCGGACAGCAGGAGACCGGGACGGCATCAGTTCCGGAGGAGACGGCCGCAGAAGGGACAGAAACAGAGGAGGAAATGGATTTGGCAGAGATGGATACCGCCGTACAGACAGAGACGGAAGAGGAAAATTACAATACGGGAGACGCGTCCCTGGACGAACCCAGAAACGGCGATGGAATCGGTGAGACGGAGCTTCTGGCGGTGAGTTTCGGAACCAGCTACAACGACAGCCGGAGGCTGACCATCGGCGCGGTGGAGGAGGCCATGGAGGAGGCATTTCCCGATTATTCCGTGAGAAGGGCGTTCACCAGCCAGATCATTATCGACCATATAAAATCCCGGGACGGCGTGGCCATCGACAATGTGCGGGAAGCCCTGAACCGGGCTGCGGACAACGGGGTGAAAAATCTGGTGATCCAGCCCACCCACCTGATGAACGGCCTGGAGTACACGGATCTGGTCAATGAGGCCGCCGAGTACGCGGATGCTTTTGAAAAGATAGCGGTGGGAGAACCGCTGCTCACTTCTGAAGAAGATTTTCAGGCGGTGATGAAGGCGGTGACCGACGCCACCGCGGAGTACGACGACGGGGAGACCGCCATCTGTCTCATGGGCCACGGCACGGAGGCGGAGTCCAACCAGGTGTACGCCAGAATGCAGGAGACTCTGGCAAATGCCGGATTTGACAATTATTTTGTGGGAACCGTGGAGGCGGAGCCGGCTCTGGAGGATGTGCTGGAGGCGGTTCAGGCCGGAGCGTACAAACGGGCGGTGCTCATGCCTCTCATGGTGGTGGCGGGAGACCACGCCAACAATGACATGGCGGGAGACGAGGAAGATTCCTGGAAAACGGCCTTTGAGAACGCCGGGTATGAAGTGGTCTGCCTGGTGAAAGGTCTGGGAGAGCTGGAGGCAGTACAGCAGCTCTTTGTGGAGCACGCTCAGGCGGCGGCAGACAGCCTGGAACTGTGAGGCGTCCTATGAGATTAAAAAATTGGCGGGCGGCGGCGATTTTTGCCGCCGGCATCATTACCTTGGGAATGTCCGCATGTAACGGACAAACGGCGGAAGAAAGAGAACATCCGGCGGCGGAGACGACAGCCCTGGAGCAGGAAACCGGCAGTGAGGAAACCGGCAGCGAAGCGATTGGCAGCGGGGAGACCGGCGGCGGGGAGACAGAAGCCGGGGAGACTTTGGACGGAGAGGCGGCAGCCCCGGTCTTAAAGGACGGCGTTTACCCCATCCAGGTAGATTCCAGCTCCGATATGTTCCGGATCACCCAGTGCCAGCTGACGGTGAAGGATGGAACCATGACTGCGCGGATGACCATGGGAGGCACCGGATATCTGAAGGTATTCATGGGAACCGGCGAGGAGGCGGAGCAGGCTTCTGAGGAAGACTATATCCCATTTACGGAGCAGCCGGACGGCACCCACGCCTTTCAGGTTCCCGTGGCCGCCCTGGATCAGGAGATCCCCTGCAGCGCTTTCAGCAAGAGGCGGGAGAAATGGTATGACCGGACTCTGGTTTTCCGCTCCGATTCCCTGCCGGCGGAGGCATTTTCAGAGGGATCTCTTGTGACGGCGGAGAGCCTGGGCCTGGCGGACGGCAGCTACCGGGCGGAGGTGAAGCTGGAGGGCGGCTCCGGCCGGACTTTTGTGGAGTCTCCGGCACTTCTTCAGGTGGAAAACGGCTCTGTCCGTGCTACGGTGGTGTGGAGCAGCTCCAATTACGATTACATGGTGGTGGATGGAAACCGGTATGATCCGGCCAACGACGAAGGAAACTCCACATTTGAGATCCCCGTTCCGTTTTTTGACAAAAGTATCGGGATCACGGCGGATACAGTGGCCATGAGTGTGCCCCACGAGATTGAGTATACCCTGATCTTTGACTCCTCCACTCTGGAGGCAGTGCCATGAGAGGGAAAAGTTTTTTAAGGCCGGCAGTCCTGGGAGCAGGGCTGGCGGCCCTGCTGGCATTTGGAAGCGGCTGCGGCCAAAAATCGGAGGCGGCTGGGAGCAGCCCCGTTTCGGAAGCGGGGAAAGCTGCGGAGACAGAGGCGGGCCGGGAAGAGACGGCAGTTTCTGACGCAGTGGAGTGGAGTGATATGACGGTTTCCGGCTCAATGGATCTGACGTATGCGGAGCAGTTTTCTGTGGACTATTACGACGGCGGCTACGCTCTGATCGCCATTGACAGCAGCGGGAAATATCTGACAGTGCCGGAAGGATGCCCGGTGCCGGCGGGGCTGCCGGAGGACATCGTGCCGGTTTTTCAGCCTCTGGATCACATTTACCTGGCGGCCACCTCCGCCATGGACCTGTTCGCCGGCCTGGACAGTGTGGACCGGATCACCCTGTCGGGGACGGACGCTTCCGGCTGGTATATTGAGGAGGCCAGGCAGGCCATGGAGGCGGGGCAGATGGTATACGCGGGAAAATACAGCGCTCCCGATTATGAGAGAATCCTGGCAGACGGCTGCGACCTGGCGGTGGAGTCCACCATGATTCTTCATTCCCCGGAGGTGAAGGAACAGCTGGAGCGGCTGGGCATCCCCGTGCTGGTGGAGCAGTCCAGCTACGAGAGTCATCCCCTGGGTCGAATGGAGTGGATCCGTCTGTACGGGGTCCTTTTGGGAAAGGATGAGGAGACGGAAGCCGTGTTCCAGGAGAAAACAGCGGCTCTAAAAGACCTTCCCGAGTGGGAGAGCACGGGAAAGACGGCAGCCTTTTTCTACATCACAGGGAACGGATCCGTAAATGTGCGCAAATCCGGAGACTACGTGGCGAAAATGATCGCCATGGCCGGGGGAACTTACGTGCCGGCAGATGAGGAAGGAGAGGAAAACGCCCTTTCCACCACGAATATGCAGTTGGAGGCTTTCTACGCGGCGGCAAAGGACGCGGATGTGCTCATCTACAACAGCGCTGTGGACGGAGAACTGAAAAATATGGATCAGCTGCTGGAGAAGAGCAGCCTGCTGGCGGATTTTAAGGCGGTAAAGGAGGGAAATGTGTGGTGCACGGGAAAAAATCTGTTCCAGGAGACCCTGGGACTGGCGGATATGATCCGGGATCTCCATCTGGTGCTGACGGAGGAAAATCCGGATCCCGAAAGCCTCACCTATCTTCACCATCTCCCGTGAGACAGAGCTGGAGATGGGGGCAGATCCCTGCCGGGGAGAGAGGCCGCGCCGGGAGATGGGGGCTGGTCTTTGGGCTGCTGGCAGGAGCTGCGGCTGTACTGGCAGTGTGGAATGTGTGTTCTGGAAGCGTGGTCATATCGCCGGGGGATGTGATCCTGGCTCTTGCGGGGGAGGAAATGGATGAAACCGTCCGCCGCATCATCTGGGATCTGCGTCTGCCCCGGGCGGCGGCTGCCGTCATACTGGGCGGGGCTCTCTCCGTGTCCGGCTTTCTCCTTCAGACCTTTTTTGCCAATCCCATCGCCAGCCCCTTTGTCCTTGGAATCTCCTCCGGGGCGGAGCTGGCCGTTTCATTTCTGATGATTTTCTGCCTGGGAAGAGGAATGCCGGTGAGTTCCCTGGCCATGATCCTGGGAGCCTTCGGGGGAGCCATGGTGGCCACGGGGCTGGTACTTCTGCTGTCGGGGCGGGTGAGGAGTATGGCGTCCCTGGTCGTTTGCGGCGTCATGATGGGGTATATCTGCTCTGCGGTGACGGATTTTGCCGTCACCTTTGCGGACGACGCGGATATTGTCAATTTAAAGAGCTGGTCCATGGGCAGTTTTTCCGGCATCTCCTGGGAAAATGTACAGGTGATGGCGGCGGTGGTTTTTCCGGCTCTGATTTTTGTATTTCTTCTGGCAAAGCCCATGGGCGTCTATCGGCTGGGAGAGGTGTACGCGGAGACGGCGGGGGTGAATGTCCGCCGATTTCGGACGGAACTGATTCTGCTCTCCAGCCTCCTCTCCGCCTGTGTGGTGGCCTTTGCCGGTCCGGTATCCTTTGTGGGCATTGCGGTTCCCCACCTGGTAAAGCGGCTGTTAAAGACTTCAGAGCCGGCGGCGGTGATTCCCGGCTGCTTCCTGGGAGGAGCGGCCTTCTGCCTGTCCTGCGACCGGATTGCCAGGACGCTGTTTGCCCCCACGGAGGTGAGCATCAGCTCGGTGACTGCGGTATTCGGTGCTCCCGTGGTGATTTTTATGATGGCGGGAAAGTGGAAAAACAGGGGAGGTGGGATGTGAGATGAATCCTGTTTTAAAAACAGACCATATGGCGGTGGGATACGGGAAATCTCCGCTGATCCGGGACATCTGTCTTCACGTAAAACCGGGGGAGATCGTCACACTCATCGGCCCCAACGGAGCCGGAAAATCCACCATTTTAAAAAGCCTGACCGGTCAGCTGAAAACCCTGGGGGGAACTGTGTATCTGGGCGGTGTGCCGGCGGAGCGGATGACGGAGAAAGAGCGGGCGAGGCGTCTGGCGGCGGTGATGACAGACCGGGTGCAGCCGGAGATGATGACCTGCCGGGATGTGGTGGCGGCGGGGAGGTATCCTTACACCGGCCGCCTGGGAATTCTCTCCGGAAAAGACCGGGCGGCGGTGGAGGAGGCCCTGTCCCTGGTGGGCGGAGAGGAACTGATGGAGCGGGATTTCATGAAGGTGAGCGACGGCCAGCGGCAGAAGATCCTTTTGGCCAGGGCGATCTGCCAGGATCCGGAGGTGCTGGTGCTGGATGAGCCCACCTCCTATCTGGACGCCCGTCACAGGCTGGAGCTGCTCTCCACGCTGAAGAGGCTGGTGAAGGAGAAACATACGGCGGTGCTCATGTCTCTCCATGAGCTGGATATGGCCCAGCGGATCTCGGACTATGTGGTCTGCGTGGGAGAAGGCGGGATCTGCCGGCGGGGAAGGCCGGAGGAGATTTTTACCTCCTCCATCATAGAAGAGCTCTATGGGCTGCCGGAAGGTTCCTATCTGCCGGAATACGGCTCCCTGGAATTTCCTCCTTCTCCGGGAAAACCGGAGGTGTTTGTCATAGGCGGACAGGGGAGAGGAATTCCCGTTTACCGCCGTCTCCAGCGGGAGGGGATTCCCTTCGCCGCCGGAATCCTGTATGATAATGATATGGACGTTCCCGCGGCCAGGGCCTTGGCGGCGGAGGTGATCTGCGCCCAGGCCTTTGAACCGGTAAGCGAGGAAATCTACCGGAAAGCGGAGTCGGTGATGGATTCCTGCCGTCAGGTGATCTGCTGCCTGGACCGGTTCGGAACCTTCGGAGAGGCCAACCGCCGTCTGGCGGAGCGGGGACGGGAGAAAATGAGTAAAGGAGGTTCACCATGCGCACAGGAGTTGCAGGAAACGGGACAATTGTCAGACGGTTTTTGAAGGATGCCGCCCAGGTGGAAGATGTCAGGACTACCGCCATCTGTGTCCGGGAGAGGAGCCGGGAGAAGGGAGAGGAGCTGGCCCGGGAATATGGGATGAAGGTCTACACAGATTATGAGGCATTTTTGAGAGAGGGAGATATGGATACGGTCTATGTGGGACTGATCAACACCCAGCACTACTCCTATGCGAAGCAGGCTCTTCTGGCGGGAAAGCATGTGATCTGTGAGAAGCCCCTGACAGAGACGGCGGCCCAGGCCCGCGAGCTGGCGGACCTGGCCAGGGAGAAAAATCTGTTTTTGTGGGAGGCCTTTAAGCTGCCCTACGGTTCCATTCTGCCGGCGGTAAAAGAGCATGTAAAAGAACTGGGGCCGGTCCGCGTGGTGCAGTGCAGCTACTGCCGAACGGGGAAAGCCTATGAGGAGTATCTGGCGGGTTCTGTGCGCCCGGTGCTGGATCCGGCCTGCGCAGGGGGAAGTCTGTACGACGTAAACGTGTACAATCTCCATTTTGTCATGAGTCTGTTCGGCGTTCCGGAAAAGGTCTGCTACACTGCCAACCGGGGAAGAAACGGCGTGGACACTTCCGGGACCGCCGTTCTGCAGTACGATGGGTTCCTTGCGGTGTGCACGGCGGCCATGGACTGCAGCAGCGACAATTTCTGTATGATTCAGGGGGAAAAGGGCTGGCTCCGCACGGAGGGCCCCATCAGCTCCGCCTCCCGGGCTGTCCTCTGCCTGGGCGGGGAGGAGACGGAAATCGCCTGCCAGCCGGAGAAGGGGAGTTTAAAGCCAGAGATTCAGGCCTTTGCCCGCCAGCTCCAGACGGGGGACCGGACGCCCTGCTATGAGATGTTAAAACACAGCGTCCAGGTCATGGAGATCCTGGACGATCTGAACAATAGTCTTTGATTTAGTTTGGAACTGAGACCTCGGCCGGGGTGGAAACAAAATCCCACCCGGTTTCCATATAGTCATCCATGCGGTCCCGTATCTCCTGCTCCCTCTCCATATAGTCCAGATAACCGGCCAGGATGGTTTCTTCGGTGCGGCCGTCCCGGTAGGTGATCTGGTAGCGGCAGATTTCCGTGTCTCCGGAATCATCATCCTCCACCATTTCGGAGGCGATGTCCCCGGTGCCGTAGGTGATGGTGACCCGGCTGCTGTAAGTCTCCCAGGACTCATCCTCCACCAGAGAGACAGAAGCTCCGGTGCTGAAAGTGACGGCGGTTTCATAGCGGTAAATATCCGATTCCGGATCGTAGGTTTCTGTGTACTGCACATGGGAGGAACGGCCGTCGGACCTGGTCTCCGCCGCGGAGAGGAGGATCCCGTATTCATCGTATTCGTAAACGGTGGTTCCGCCCAGGCTGCCGTCAGAGGAGACGGTGGTCTTTTTGGACGGATAGCCGCGGGAGTCCAGTTCCCAGGTGCTGTTTATGGCGGCGCCGTCAGGACGGGTGACCGTTTCGGATAAGGGCATATCGTCGGAGGTGTAGGCTTCCACGGTCACTGTGCCGTCAGCCTCCCGGCTGGTGACGGTATAGCTGCCGTCGTCTGCGTAAATGGTTTCGCTGGTTTGGGTGCTGCCGTCGGTTCCCCGCTTCTCCCAGTAATAGCGGAGGGGAACGCCATAACCTTCCGTTTGTCCATTTTCTTTTTTGGCGTACTCTGTGATTTCAGAAGCTCCGTCCGCCGATTCTGTCTGTCTGTAAAAAGAGTAGATTCCCGCCTGGGAGGAAATTTTCGTGACGGTGGTATTTCCCATTTCATCGGTGGAAGTGGTTTCTTCCATGCCATTGAATTTTGTGACGGTGGTGCTGGCGATGGTTCTGCCGGTGCTGCCGTCCCGTTTTATGTAATAGGACAGTTCCCCATCTCCGTCGTAGGAGTATTCCTCCACTGTGGAGACGCCGCCGGCGGTGGAAATGACCTTCACAGGCTGATTGTCCGATTTCCGGTTCCAGCTCTCCGTTCGCGTCTCATTTCCGGAGAGATCCCGGGAAGTTTCCACGGAGCGGATGGAAGCAGCGGGGCCGCCATCTTCCGTCCAGAGCTGGGAAGTGGATGTGATTCCTGTAAGGGCATTGTAGGAGGAATCAGATGAACGGATGGTGATGCCGTTCTCGTCATATTCGTATTCCTGGCGCCTCCAGCTTCCGGTGGTGGATGAGGTGTCCACGGAAGTAAGGAGACCGCTGCTGTCATAAGTATAGTCCGTCTGCTGGGTGGATCCGTCGGCGGAGACGGAGATCTGCTTCAGCGGGCTGAACCAGTCGGCGAACCAGGATTCACTGCTTTCCCAGGTGCCGTCGCTGTAGTTCAGGGTCTGCTTCTGGTGGGAGACATGCCCTTCCGGCGCATAATCGATCTCTGTGAGAAGCTGCGTCCCCTGGGCTGCGTCATACTCGGAGACGGTGCTTCCAGAGGAGACTCCGTTCTGGTCGTAGAAGTATCTGGCGGAGTAGGTGGAGCCGTCCCGGTAACGGGCGTCGTAGACGGTCCGGTTCCCGTCTTCATTGTATTCATAGCGGGTCACGTCCTGTGTCCCGTCCTCGTATTCCGTTGTGATCTGGCTCACCGCCCGCTCGCTGGCGCCGGCTGTCATCCCAGACAGGGGCAGAAAGGCCAGGAGCAGGGAGAGCGCCGCTGCTGTCAATCGTTTCATTTCCATTCTCCTTCCTCTTTACAAGCGCTTACTGGATGTACCAGGAGGCGTCCGAATAGTCTGCCATATGCCCCATCATTTCGATGAGCAGGAATACTCCTTCCGTTTCATCCAGAAGGATGGTTTCTTCCTCTCTGCCGTCCCGGTAAAGAACCCGGTACCGGTATACGGTGCCGAAAGACTCATCCTTTTCCCAAATTTCCTGACTCACATCTCCGTGACTGTAGGTGAGACAGAGACGGCTGTATGGGTCCTGATCCTCCGTGGTCAGGGATACAGACCGGCCGTTGCTGAAGACAGTTTCCAGGCGGTATCCTTCCTCCCCGTCTGCCCCAGCCAGTTCTTTCTGCTCAGTGACAGCGGAAATGCCATTGCTTTTGGTCTCTGTGACGGAAAAGCTGCCGCCGTCAGTTTCAATCCTGGTCTCCACAGTGGTTCCGTCCGAGTAGGTGGTGTAAATGGTGGCGGACTGGCCGTATTCGTCAGTTTCCTGAAAGCCGGAGCCGGTGATCTCGCCGAAACGGGCGTTCCGAACGGTGAAAGTCCCGTCCTGGCTGGCGCGGGCGGACAGATTCAGGCCTTTGGAGGTGAGGATGGAATAGAGAAGGTCCCCCTCTTTTGTGCCGCTGATCTGGATGGAAAGTTCAGTCCCGTCCCCGCCGGTGACGGAGTAGCGGATCTGAAGGCCGGACAGAATGCTGTCATTTTCCCCGCCGGAATCTGTCTGTCCGGATTCTTCGGTCTCCCCCAGGAGCTGCTCCAGATTGGCGGAGATCAGCGCAATGATACTGGGAAAAGAAAGGGAAAATTCCCTTCTGGTGCCGTCTGCCCGGGAAATGTCCGCGTTCCCTGTAAAGCTGTAGTCCTCTTCCATGTGAAAGGTGCTCTGAAGAACGGTTCCCAGATAGTCTTTGGCCCCTATTTCCACCGTCCATTCGTCCGGATAGGCGGTGGTCTGCTCATAGAGCAGGGTTCCGGCTTCGTTGGTTCTGGTCAGACGGATCTGGTTCCCGTCCTCGTCGTAGCCGTACTCCTCTGTGATTCGGGAACTGCCGGAGGAAATTACTTTTTTTAACGGGTTCCTCCCATCCTGCCACAATTCCGTTACGGTCTGCTGACCGTCCGGCTTTGTGACCGTGGTGACGGAGCGGCTGATCTGTCTGTCCCCATTGGTCTCTGACCACTGGATTTCCTCTGTCTGGATACCGGTGTCGGAGGAAGAGAGCCGGTATTCGCGGATCACATTTCCGTTTTGGTCATAGCTGTACTCCTCCCGGTCTCTGGTTCCGTCGGTGTATTCCGTGGTGATTCTCGTCACCTTCGGCTGTTCTGAGGCCAGGGGGGAGAGGCAGGGGGCCGCCAGGGTCAGGGCCAGGACGGCAGCCGCCAGTTTTCTGCACTTTTTCATAGTTTCCCACTCCTTCTTGATCTTGACCGGCGGAGAGCAGACGTCTCTGCCGGGATTTTTATTCTATTGTAATATGTTTTTCACAAAAGTGGAAACTATTTTTAAGAAAAAACAGTAATTTTCACTAAAATCCGTAACTTCCGCTCAGCTCCTCCGTGATCAGCCGCCTGGCCGCTTCTCCCTCTGGACTTAAAGGGCGGTATTTGGGCCAGGCCAGGATCCTGTAATATTTTCTGGCGGCGTCCAGGGGGAGGATCTGGCAGCTGCTGTCAGAATCGGCCATGGAGGCGGGGAGCAGGGTGATTCCGCTGCCCGCCCGCATCAGGTCCCTGGCTACGAGAAAATTTTCCACCTCGTAGATGGTTCCCGGATAGATGTGGGCCTCCCGGAGAAGTTCGTTCTCCATGGACCGGAAGGGGGACGCGTCATTGACCAGGACAAAGGGGAGATCCTGGCTGCCTTTCAGAGAAGAGGGGCTCTCCTCCGGTCCGAGAAGGGCGGTGGGAATAACCGCTGTCAGCTGGTCGGTGCCCAGCACGATCTGGTCCAGCAGGCTGTCGCCGGAGGACATAAGACATAAGAGTCCCATATCCGCCAGGTCATTGAGCAGATACTGGTGCACGGACGGGGAATCTGCGGGAAACAGATCAAACCGGGATTCCGGGAAAAGGGCCTGAAGTTTGGGCAGAATCCTGCCGGCTGCCTCCTGAAACAGCTGGTGGGAGGAGGCGATTCTCAGGGACGGACGCCCGGAGACGAGGCGTTTGAGCTGGAGGTAGGTGTCATCCCGGACCTGCAGCGCTTCCCTGGCGTATTTCAGATAAATTTCTCCCTCTTTGGTGGGAATAAAGCGGCCCCCCTTCCGCTGAAACAGGATGCAGTTTAGCTCCTGCTCCTCTCTGGAGAGACGCTGGCTGAGGGCGGAGGGGGAGATAAAAAACTTTTTGGCGGCTCCTGTGAGGGAACCGGTTTCTGCCAGCGCCAGCAGATATTCGAATATGGTCACGTCCACAGCTGTGAATCCTCCTGTTCCATTTTTTTCTGCATGTAATAGGACGCGTAGTTTCTCAGATATACGGGAGCTCCCCAGTTTTTCATGGTGAGCTGGATGAGATACCGCTCCGCGTCGGTGAGCCGGTGTCCCCGCTTCATGGCAATTCCCTGATAGGTGATGAGCTTTGGCCGGAACGAGTAGATGGAGATGGAGTCCTCCGGTGAAAAATAGGCCCGGGGAATCAGGGCTGCCCCGCAGCCATTGCGCACCATATCGTAGAGGAGGGGAACAATGTTGGAGCGGAACACGACGGAGGAGGCCAGGCCCGCCGCTTCCAGCAGGCGCACCACGGTGGAGTAGTAGGAAGTTTCGGATTTGCTGATGAGGAGCGGGGTGCCGGAGATCTCCTCCAGCCGGATCACCGGCAGGTCGCTCTCCGGTGTGACGCGGGAGGCGTCGTAGGAGAGGGGATGGCCGGGAGGAAGCATGAGCACCAGCTCCTCGTCGGCGATTTTGATGTATTCCAGATCCGGCAGGCTGGTTTCCGTGGCTCCGTACAGACTCAGGGTGATGGTTTCCTTCAGCAGGGCCTCCCGCAGCTCACTGTTTTTTCCGGAGATGAAATCCAGGTCCACATCCGGGTATTCCTTTCGGAAGTCTGTAAAAATACAGGCGAAGGTTCTGGCTCCCCGGATGGGGCTGCCCCCTAAAAGGATGGACTCTTTTAAGCCCTTCGCGGAGGCGGAAAGGGCCCGTACCATCTGACTGTTCAGCTGTATCATGCGGCGGCAGCCGTCCAGATAGATTTTTCCGGCGGGGGTGAGGGTGAGACGGCGGCCGGAGCGGATAAAAAGAGGAGTGGCAAACTCCCCTTCCAGATCGGACAGCCAGTTGCTCAAGGCAGGCTGGGACACGCCCAGGCGGCGTGCCGCCCGGCTTAGGGAACCTTCCTCCGCGATGGCGGCCATATACTGCATGTGACGGATGTTCATTGGACAATTCTCCTGATTTCTATAACTTTTTCTTAAATCCTATATAATCAAATCGAGTTTGTCAAGAAACCATGTATAGTTTATACTAAAAATATCCCGGGAATGTGAAAAAACTAATCAAATTGACAAGTTGGTAGGAAAATAAGGAGTAAAAAATGGAAAATATGCAGTTGTACATCGTATTGGCGATCACCGCCTTTATGATCATCTCATTTGTCGTGGGAAAGATTCCCTACGG
>NBJMR02800__coassemble_2409_pt1 | contig 14074 bp, 11 predicted proteins | sample NBJMR02800__metabat2_low_PE_040 | metagenome-assembled genome bin NBJMR02800 | reverse complement strand
GTAGAGCGTCGCATTGGTAGTGCGGAGGTCACGGGTCCGATTCCCGTCAGCAGCTCTCTTCAAAAAAAACGGAATTCAGGATTTCCTGAGTTCCGTTTTTTCTTTTCTGCGGATCCGTGGTCACGGTCCGCTCCTCCCCGCATATGATAAAGTAAAAAAGCATGAGGTATCATATGGCTGAAATGAACTATTTTTTCAGCAATCCTGCTTCCCGGCCAGGGGAAAACGGAGCCGTTCAGGCCCAGAACATGACCGGGCAGTCTGCTCAGACAGGCGCAGGGACGGCCAGGACCGGAGCGTCTGCGGCCGCAGGACAGACGGGTGTGACCCAGCCGGCGGATCCGGGCACCGTTCTTCCCGTATATCCGGAAACCAGTGCCGGCGGCGGAAACAGCGGCGGAAACGGCAATGATTATGGAATTTCCCTGCCGGTGGCACCCCCGGACAGTCCGCCGGTGGCCCCGCTGCCGTCCACTCCCTCCGTTCCCGATTCCTCGCCGGGATTTCCTATTTTTCCAAACTTTCCCGGAACCGGCAGCACCTTCAGCGAGACCCGCTTTCTGGTGGCTGCCACCAACAACTTCCCCCTCCGCCTGTCGGTGGATTCCTCTGTCTATGACACCGCTGCCCGCTTCGGCACTGTCACCGGCCACGGCTTTGTGGCCGACGGCTTCCACACCGTCACCGTGCGGCGGGCCAGCGATCTGCGGGCCATCCTGTTCCAGAAGAGTTTTCCGTTCCGGGCGGGGGAGAAAACCACGCTGGTGGTGATCGACTCCGGCCAGGGCGGCATGGACGTGATTCAGGTGTCCGACTCCGGCTGCCGCAATTTCCCCGCGGGAGCCGGCTGCTACCGGGTGGCCAACATGTCCTTTGACGGCTCCTCCTACAACGTACAGCTCCAGGGGGCTGGCACCATATTCCGCAATGTAAACTACACTTCCGTGACCTCCTTCAAGCAGGCCATGCAGGGTTCCTACCTGTTTACCGTCACCGGCGCCTCCTGCTGCGGCGGCTTCCGGGAACTTCCCATCATCGCCATCGGCGTCCTGGGCGCAGGAAGCGTTTCCTCCAACTCTCTGCTGTCCGTGCCGGTGGATATCCAGGCGGGAAAGAGCTACACCACTTACATTATCGGCAACAACTGGTCCGATTTCAGTCTTCGGGCCGTCACCCTGGAGAGCTGAAAAGGGGAAGGCCTCCCCTTCCCCTACAGAATTCCCTCATAGCTCTCCCGGAGAGTTTCACAGGAGCTGGACAGATGGTTCAGCTCCTCCTCTGTGAGAGACAGAGTCAGCACGCTCTGGATGCCGTTCTTATTAATGATGCAGGGAACCCCCGCAAAGACTCCGGACTGGCCGTACTCCCCCTTTAACATGGCGGATACAGTCAGAACACTGTGCTCATCTCCCAGAATGGCCTTCGTGATCCTGGTGAGGGCCATGCCGATGCCGTAATAGGTGGCATTTTTCGCCTCAATGATCCGGTAAGCGGCGCTTCTCACCTCCTCGGCGATCTGATCCAGCTCTTCCCGGCAGATATTTCTGCCGCCCGTCTCCCCGCAGAGGCTTAAAATCGGCTTCGTGGCCAGCATGGCCTGGCTCCAGGGCACAAACTCGCTGTCCCCGTGTTCCCCGATCACATAGGCGTGGACGTTTCGCGGGTCCGCGTTCAGATAACCTCCCAGCAGATAGCGCAGTCTGGCGGTGTCCAGGGTGGTTCCTGTCCCCAGCACCCGCCTGGGATTGAACCCGGACAAGTCGCAGGTGATCCTGGTCATAATGTCCACCGGATTGGTGGCCACCAGAAAGATCCCGTTAAAGCCGGAGGCGGTCACCGGATCCACAATGGACTGGAATACCGCCGCGTTTCTCTTCAACAGATCCAGCCTGGTCTCCCCCTCCTTCTGGGCCACTCCGGCGCAGATCACCACAATGTCCGCGTCCTCGCAGTCCCCGTAATCTCCGGCATAAATCTTCATATTAGAGGGGGCGAAAGCCAGGCCGTGGTTTAAATCCATGGCTTCCCCCTCCGCCCTCAGCCGGTTCACGTCGATGAGCACCAGCTCGTCGCAGGCGCTCTGATTCAACATGGCGTAGGCATAGCTCATGCCCACCATTCCTGTTCCGATCAGCGCCACCTTTCTGTTGTCAACTCTCATCAGTTTCCTCCTTCCTGCAGCGTCCGGGAACAAGGTCTTCCAGGGCCGGACTGTACACTCCTCTCCCATCCCTTCCCGGACCGGGTCCTTACAATACAGAAGGCGCCGTCTCCGGCGCCTTCCACCTTCTCTGTTCTATTGTAACCTCTGACGCACGATTTCATACGCCAGCACTCCCGCCGCCACAGAGGCGTTCAGGGAATCAATATCTCCCTTCATGGGGATGGCCGCCGTCATATCGCACTTTTCCTTCACCAGGCGGCTGACTCCGCTCCCCTCATTTCCGATCACCAGGCCGATGGGCCCTTTTAAGTTCAGGCGGTACATCACCTCACCGCCCATGTCCGCGCAGACAAACCACAGCCCCTGCTTTTTCAGCTCATCAATGGTGGCGCCCAGGTTGGTCACCTTTGCCACCGGCGTGTAGTTTAACGCTCCCGCGGAGGTCTTCGCCACCGTGGCGGTCAGCCCCACCGCCCGGCGTTTGGGGATGATCACCCCGTGGGCTCCCGCCAGGTTGGCCGTCCGGATGATCGCGCCCAGATTGTGGGGATCCTCAATCCCGTCCAGCAGAAAGAGGAAGGGGGACTCTCCCTTCTCCCTGGCCGCCGCCAGCATATCCTCCACTTCCGCGTACCGGTAGGCCGCCGCGTAGGCCACCACCCCCTGATGGTGACCGTCTCCGGAAATCTGATCCAGCCGCTCCTTCGGCACAAACTGGATCACCGTGTCCTGCTTTTTCGCCTCCCGGACGATGGTCTGCACCGGCCCGTCCTTGCATCCGTCCTGAACAAACAGGCGGTCAATGGTCTTTCCGGAACGGAACGCCTCCAGAACCGCGTTTCTTCCCTCTATGGTCAGCTCTTCGTATCTCATCACAACTCTCCCATTTTCTTTAATCCCAGGCCTACCAGCTGCGTCAGCCGCTCTATCCGGCCGGCCAGATACAGCCAGCCCATGAGCGCCTCAAAGCCGGTGGCCATGCGGTAGTCCTTCATGGTGGCATGCTTTGCCATGGTGGCGGATTTTGCGTTTCTGCCCCGCCGGTACACGGCCCGTTCTTCCTCCGTCAGCTCCTCCTCCAGAAGCATGTACATCTGAGCCTGGGCCTGAGCCTTCACCAGACCCGCCGCGGCCTTGTGCATTTTATTGACCTGGGTATTTCCCCGGTTTACGATCTTGGTGCGGATCACCAGCTCATACACCCCGTCGCCGATATAAGCCAAAACCAGAGGAGAGTACCCGTCAGGGTCCCTCTCCTCCAGCTCTAAATATTCTCTGCACCGGGAGTTCATGCTCTCTTCCATTTTACTCCCTCTCTTGTATCCTCCAGAATGATGCCTTTCTCCAGAAGCTCTCCACGGATCTGATCCGCCAGGGCAAAATTCTTTTCCTTTCTGGCCTGCTGTCTCCTTGCGATCATCTCCTCAATGTCGCCGTCCAGCATCTCCTCCTTCTTGTCCGCAATGATTCCCATCACGTCGCAGAGCTTCACGATGGTATCTTTCAGAGCCGTGAGGTACGCCTTCGTGCTTCCCTCTCCGGCGGTGGAGTTGGCCAGCTTCACCAGCTCAAAGATGGCGGAGATGGCGTCTGCCGTGTTGAAATCGTCATCCATGGCCGCCTCAAACTTGGCCACCAGGCCTTCCATCTCTTTCTGTCCCTTCTTCTCCTCCTCTGTCATCTCTCCGTCCGCAGCCTTCTTTAAGAAGTCATTGAGACGGGACACAGAGTTGAGAATTCTCTCCAGACTGTTCTTGGACGCCTCCATCAGCTCGGCGCTGAAGTTTAAGGGACTTCTGTAGTGGGCGCTGAGCATGAAGAAGCGGAGCACCTGGAGATCGTACTTCTCGCTGATCTCCCGCACAGTGAAGAAATTGCCCAGGGACTTGGACATCTTTTTATTGTCAATGTTCAGGAAAGCGTTGTGCATCCAGTAGTTGGCAAAAGTCTTTCCGTTGGCCGCCTCGCTCTGGGCGATCTCATTTTCATGGTGGGGGAAGATCAGGTCCTCTCCGCCGGCGTGGATGTCAATCTGGTCTCCCAGATACTTCTTGGACATCACGGAGCACTCGATGTGCCAGCCGGGACGGCCCTGGCACCAGGGGGACTCCCAGTAGGGCTCTCCCTCTTTCTTCGGCTTCCAGAGCACGAAGTCCGCCGGATCCTCCTTGCCCTCCTCGCCGGTCACCTTGATCTCCCGGAAGCCGGACTGAAGATCGTCTAAGTTCTTGTGGGACAGCTTGCCGTAATCTTTAAATTTCTTTACCCGGAAATACACGGTGCCGTCCTCCGCCTTGTAGGCGTAGCCCTTCTCAATCAGGGTCTCGATCATGTCCAGCATTCCGCAGATCTCCTCCGTTGCCAGGGGATGAGTGGTGGCAGGTTTTACGTTCATGGCCGCCATGTCCTTCTTGCACTCCGCAATGTAGCGCTTGGAAATGGTGTCGGCGTCCACCCCCTCCTCAATGGCCTTCTTGATGATTTTGTCGTCCACGTCAGTGAAATTGGAAACGTAGTTCACCTCATAGCCCTTGTACTCAAAATACCGGCGCACCGTGTCAAACACGATCATGGGCCTGGCGTTTCCGATGTGAATGTAGTTATATACTGTGGGGCCGCAGACGTACATCTTCACCTTTCCCGGCTCCAGGGGCACAAACTCGTCTTTTCTTCTGGTCAATGTATTATAAATTTTCATGTTTTTCTCCTTTTCTACACTGTTTTCTGTCCGGGTGATGCGCTTCTTCTCAGTCCCTGCCGGGACAGCTTCCGCACCCTCCGCACCCGGCGGACGGGGCCATCCGGTCATAATAACAGTTGTCCTCCACCGTGGTGAGCAGGGCGATGGCCATGGCGGAGATTCCCTCTCCGGCCCCGGTAAAGCCCAGGCCCTCCTCCGTGGTGGCCTTCACTCCCACCTGTTCCGGGGTAATTTTTAAGGCAGCCGCCATATTCTTCCGCATCTCCTCCCGGTAGGGGGCCAGCTTCGGCCGCTGGGCGATCACCGTGGCGTCAATATTCTCAATGACAAATCCGTGCTCTTCCAGCAGTCTTCCCACTTCCTCCAGAAGCCGGATGCTGGAGATCCCCTCGTACTTCGGGTCCGTATCGGGAAAATGCTGTCCGATATCTCCCAGGGCGGCAGCCCCCAGCAGGGCGTCCATTACCGCGTGGATCAGCACGTCCGCGTCGGAATGGCCCAGCAGCCCTTTCTCATAAGGAATGGTCACGCCGCCTAAGATCAGCTTTCTGCCCTCTGTCAGACGGTGCACGTCATATCCCTGTCCGATTCTCATATCCGTTCCTCCATTATATTCCGGCAGCCCGCCTCCGGCCCGGTTTTCCCCTGCCGTCCGCAGCTTCTGCCCTCCGTCCGCCCGGCAGTCCGCCGTCAGACGATCACTCTCATTTTTTTCTGAATACACCGTAGCTGGATGTCCTGCTGCATCAGGCAGCTCTCCCCGTCCACATGGACCGCCATGGGCCGGTCCAGATGGATGGCCGCCTCCCTGCACTCATACCTGCGGACACCGGAGCGCCGCTTCCTGCGGCCCGTAAACGCGTCCAGCAGAATCTGCAGAAGCCGTACCCGGCTGGCAGTGTGGACCACGCACAGGGACAGCCGGCCGTCGCTGCAGTCCGCCTCCGGCGCGAAGCGGAAACCGCCTCCCTCAAAGGGATGGATGTGGGCGGAGATAAAGCAGATATGGTTAAATTCCACCTTCTGTACCCCGTCCAAAAGCAGGTAGCCCTTCACCGGCCGCAGCCGGAGGATCTGCCAGAGCCCCACAGCCACATACCGCAGTTTCCCCGGCCACAGCCTGGTTATGCCTCCGTGGAGAAGGCTGTGGCAGACCGCGGCGTCAAACCCGATGCCAGCGCTCACCACAAAGCGGCGGTGTTTTACCTCTTCCTCTCCGTAGGACAGCACTCCGTAATCCACCAGTCTGTAATACTTCGGATGCAGGACCCTCTTCAAGCCCTTTCCAGGCCGCTTCGACAGGCGGAGGCTTCTGGCAAAATCATTGCCGGAACCGGCGGGAATAAAGCCCAGAGTCACCGGCCCGTTAAAGCTCAGCCCGTCCACGGCCTCGTTTAAGGTGCCGTCTCCGCCGGCCACCACGATGACCCGGGGATCCCTGCTGCCCTCCGTCAGCTCCCCGGCCACAATACGGGCGTCCCCGGCACCGTGGGTAAAGTATGCCTCATACTCCACACAGGAACGGCTCAGCACGCTTTCCATTTTCCGCCATACCCGAAATCCCTTTCCTCCGCCGGAATTAGGATTCACGATGAAATAATACATGGGAATCCTCCTGTCTCATTACTGTTTTCTAGTATAACATACTACCTGTAAAATGATAAGAAAATTTCTATAAAAAATTTGGTCAAAAAACTATTGACATTTTTTTCAATTCCAATTATACTGTTTAGGCAATCGCGATTGGCGTGCCGGTCGCCGAGTGCATCTGATGGGGTCTTAGCTCAGCTGGGAGAGCATCTGCCTTACAAGCAGAGGGTCACAGGTTCGAGCCCTGTAGGCCCCATTGATTCCCTTTCTATTTGAATATGGCGGAATAGCTCAGTTGGCTAGAGCACACGGTTCATACCCGTGGTGTCGAGAGTTCAAATCTCCCTTCCGCTACTTCTTCAGCCCGGTGTCTTCGGACACCGGGTTTTTTTCGTATTTTCGGCCTCTGTTTCTGAGATAGAACTTGCTTTTTCCATGCTACCGGTGTTATATTCATTTCGGAAATAATTATGTATGAATTTAAGAAAATCTCAGGAGGGAAAAAATGAGAGGTGTAGAAACGCGTATTCAGGAGATCCGTCACTGGATCTTCCGGGAAGTCGCACGGATGGCCTATCACACAGAATGGCCTGTAGACAAAAGGATTGAGGAGCTCCCCTATAAGATCATCCCCGGCGAGGTGGGCAATTTCCGGAACGACGTGTTCCTGGAGAGAGCCATCGTGGGCGAACGGCTGAGACTGGCCATGGGACTCCCCTGCAGAGGAGCCGGCGAGCACGCTCCCCTGTCCGACAACATTGAGGCGGCGGACAGACCGGAGACTTACTATACTCCGCCCCTGATCAACGTGATCAAGTTTGCCTGCAATGCCTGCAAGGAAAAACGGGTATACGTAACCGACGGCTGCCAGGGCTGTCTGGCCCATCCCTGCGAGGAGGTCTGCCCCAAGGACGCTGTGAAGCTGGACCGCACCAACGGCCGGGCCCACATCAGCGACGACAAATGTATCCGCTGCGGAAGATGCGCTGACGTCTGCGCCTACCACGCCATCATCATCCAGGAGCGCCCCTGCGCTGCCGCCTGCGGCATGGACGCCATCGGCACCGATGAAAACGGAAAAGCGGATATCGACTACGAGAAATGCGTATCCTGCGGTATGTGCCTGGTCAACTGCCCCTTCGGAGCTATTGCAGATAAATCCCAGATCTTCCAGGTTATCCGGGCCATCCAGTCCGGCGAAAAGGTATACGCCGCGGTGGCTCCCGCGTTTGTGGGACAGTTCGGCCCCAAGGTAACTCCCGGAAAGCTGAGAGCCGCCATGAAGGCCCTGGGATTCACCGATATTTTCGAGGTGGCCATCGGAGCCGATCTGTGCGCTACCCAGGAAGCCATTGACTTTGTAAATGAGGTTCCGGAGAAGATCCCCTTCATGGGTACCTCCTGCTGCCCCGCCTGGTCCGTCATGGCCAAAAAGCTGTTCCCGGAATACAAGGAGTGCATCTCCATGGCCTTAACGCCCATGACTCTGACCGCCCGGCTGATCAAGCGCCACCACGAAGACGCAAAGATCGTGTTCATCGGCCCCTGCGCCGCAAAGAAACTGGAGGCCATGCGCACCAGCGTCCGCAGCGATGTGGACTTTGTGCTCACCTTTGAGGAGATGGCCGGAATCTTTGACGCGAAGCACGTGGACATCGAGAACATCGAGGAAGATCCCGACGGCGTAAACGACGCTTCCACCGACGGCCGCAACTTTGCCGTAGCCGGCGGCGTAGCCAAATCCGTGGTGGACGTGATCCACGAGAAATTCCCGGATAAGGAGATCAAGGTAGTCAACGCCGAGGGCCTGCGGGAGTGCCGCAAGATGATGACCCTGGCGAAGGCCGGAAAATACAACGGCTATCTGCTGGAGGGAATGGCCTGCCCCGGCGGCTGCGTAGCTGGCGCCGGAACCATGCAGCCCATCAAGAAGTCTCAGGCGGCAGTCAATCTGTACGCCTCCAAGGCAAAGCACAAGACCTCCAACGAGACGGAACATGTGAAAGAGCTGGACAAGCTGGTGGACTGATAACAGCCGTCCAAAAAAGGCGGACGATCCCCGAAACGGGCGGTCGTCCGCTTTTCTGCTCTGTTTTTCAGGATTTTCTGTTTTTTTCGTCATTTCCCTTGACAATCCTGTCAAAACGTGGTAATCTATTTAAGCGTTTGAATTTGACATGGCGGAATAGCTCAGTTGGCTAGAGCACACGGTTCATACCCGTGGTGTCGAGAGTTCAAATCTCCCTTCCGCTACTTCTCAAGCAGAGTCTCTTCGGTGAAATGCCGAAGAGACTTTTTGCTTTCTGAAGACTTATTTCCTGTTTAATTTTCCCATTTTCCGCATAAAATGAACCACAAGGGCGGCCGCCTCCCCTTTCTTCCGCCGTCGGGAGTTTCCATACCTTAAAGTTTCTATGCCTTAAATTTTGATAATAAATCATTAACTTTTCTAAAACTCTATTGACTGGTTTTGCCGTTGTGCTATAATTCTTTTAATCATTTTCGGAGAGGTGCAGTGCCATGAAGCAGATTCTTCAAAAATACAGACATGCCTGGGTTCTCTTATACGTTTTCCTGTATATTCCCTGGTTTTTCTATCTGGAGAGAACCGTGACAAGCCACTACCACATCATCCATGTGGCCCTGGACGATTACATTCCGTTTAACGAGTACTTCATCATCCCTTATCTGTTCTGGTTTCTCTATGTGGCAGGAACGGTGATGTACTTCTTTTTTAAGGATAAACACGATTTTTACCGGCTGTGCGCCTTCCTGTTCACCGGCATGACCATCAGCCTGATTATCTGCACCTTTTACCCCAACGGCACCGACTTCCGGCCGGCGGTGGATCCGGACAAAAATATTTTCTGCGCCCTGGTGGCCATGATCCAGCGGGCAGATACCTGTACCAACGTGCTTCCCAGCATCCATGTGTACAATTCCATCGGCGTTCACATCTCCATTATGAACAGCGAGCGGCTCAGCCAGAAGCGGTGGCTTCACCGGGCGTCTTTCTTCGCCATGACAGCCATCTGTCTCTCCACGGTGTTCTTAAAGCAGCACTCCGTCATCGACGGGCTGGCTTCCATCACCATGGCCTACTGCCTCTACGACGTGATCTACGGGCGGGTGTACGAGAGCAGCCGCCGCAGAGCAGCGGAGAAAGTGGCGGAATCCTGATTTTTCTTTCAAAACAGCAATCCCCGGAAAACGGTTTATGCATCAATCGTTTTCCGGGGATTTTTTCATTGGTCCGCGCCCTGCGCATATTTTTCATGTCTAGATGGAGCAGAGCAGCCTATTCACCTTCCGCTTATTTCACATATTTGGAATATACCTTTTCCATGCGCTCCAGAGCCGCCTCGATGTACTTCGTGGGGCAGGCCAGATTCCAGCGTTCAAATCCTTCTCCCTGTTTTCCAAATACATAGCCCTCGTCGAAGAACAGCCTTGCCTCTTCATGGTTGATTCTCTCCAGTTCCTTATAATCCAGGCCCAGACCATTCCAGTCCATCCACAGCAGGTAAGTCGCCTGAAGCTCGCAGACCTTAATCTGGGGGAAATGCTCCGCAAGAAAGCTGGTTACCACTTCTTTGTTGCGGTTGATCACGGAAATGCACTCCTTCAGCCACTCTCCGCAGTGATTGTACGCCAGCTCACATGCCTTGTAGCCCAGAATGTTGCACTTGGGATTGGCGCTGGAGCAGAGCATGAAATCCATAAACTGCGCCCGGAGCTGATCGTTGGGAACAAAAATATTGGAAGTCTGAAGGCCGGCCAGGTTGAAGGTCTTGGACGGGGCCGTCAGCACCAGGCAGTTCTGTTCCGTCTCCTTTGAAATGGAGGCAAACACGGTATGCTCATATCCCGGCATGATCAGATCGTGGTGGATCTCATCGTCGATCACCAGAACATGATGTTTCAGGCAGAGTTCCGAAATCTTTTCCAGCTCTTCTCTCTTCCACACTCTTCCGCAGGGATTGTGAGGACTGCACATGAGGAAGAGCTTGGTATTCTCGTCGCTGAGCTTCTTCTCGAAATCATCAAAATCAATGTCATAAGTATCGCCGTTTTTAATCAGCGGACAGTCTACCAGTTTACGGTTATTTTTCTGAATGGCCGTGTACATGGGATAATAAACCGGCGTCAGGAGCAGAACCCCGTCCCCTTCTTTTGAAAAGCACTTGATCGCCGCAAAAAAGGCATCCACCACTCCATGGGACGGCAGAATCCATTCCGGCTTTGCGTCCCAGCCGTGGTGCTCTCTCATCCACCGGCACACGCTCTCCTTGTACTCCTCAGTGGCATTTGCATAGCCCAGCACACTCTTATCCAGAAAATCCTTCAGCCCGTTTACAATCTCCGGAGCTTCCACAAACTCCATATCCGCCACTGAAAACGGGATTACATCCTCCGGCATATTGGGATCTGCTTTCCTCAATTCCTCCCATTTTCCGGAACTCATTCCATATCTCCTCAAAACTGTTTCAAAATCATACCTCATTTTTGTAATCCTCCTTCTTATTTTGAACTGCTTGTATAATCAACATCCAGGTCATTTTCAATGACAATCTTCTTCGCATAGGTATTCGCGTAGATCAGCACGATCACCACCAGGGCCGCCAGAAACGCGATCACGGAAACCGACAGATTTAACAACAGGGACGAAGACAGCACGCACAGAACCACCGCCGCGATGACAGCGATCACCCGCGCCTGCGCCGGGGAGATCTTCATGGAAGACCGCTTTAATACATCCCCTGATTTTCCTGCCAGCACAAACAGAGCCGCGCACACGCACAGTTTGGACAGCAGGGAATTGGCTGTGGTAAACTTCGTGATAAAGGCGATGTCAAAGCCCAGAGCCAGCGGGATCAGGCCCACCAGATAGAACAGTGTCAGCAGCTTTACCGGCACTCCCTGTTTGCTCACCGTTCCCAGAGATCTGGGAAGAACGCCGTCGTCACAGGCAACCAGAAGCGGTTTCGTCACCCAGGACAATGTGGCATTCAGCGTGGTGGCTGTTGCCCCCAGGGCGGCTCCGATCACGAACAGGTAAAAGGTAATGCCCGGCATTGTCTCTCTCGCAACCAGCGTCAGCGGCTGATTTGCCACCTCTTCAATAGGAAGAACGCCTGCAGCGCCAATGGCGATCAGAACGTAGAACACGCCCACTAAGAATGTGGAGAGCACCATTACCCGGGGAATCATCCGTCCGGCATCTTTCGCCTCTCCTCCCAGCTCTGCGATCACCTGCGCGCCTGAGGTTGCTGAGCTTAAAAGAGCCAGCGTGCTGACAAAGGCAAACGCTCCGTGATTAAACAGATTTGAGGTGGAAAACACATAGTCCAGATGAGCCTTCGGCACGCTGAACGCGATAAACAGCAGCAGACCGCCGATCAGAAGCACGGACATGATCTTGTTTAACAGAGCCGCCGACTTGGTTCCCACCAGGTTCGTGAGGAAGAAGAAAGTCAGCACCACAATCGCCACCAGATGCTGGTTCAGCCCCGTTACCAGGCTGACAAAATATGAGGCAAAGCTCAGCGCGTACTGGGCCAGTCCCACATTCATGGTAATGTGCAGCAAAAGATAAATCATTCCCGGCGTCTTCCCCAGGATCCGGCTGCAGTACCGGTAAGGGCCTCCTGTCGTCGGGACAGAAGCGCCCAGAACAGCGATGGGAAAAATGCTGATGATGGACAGGAACGGCGATACCAGATATGCCAGCACTACACCGGTTCCCGTCATGCCGATGGCCACGCCCGTGGAAGACATAATTCCGGCACCGATGATCTGTCCTACCGCAATTCCCATCAGATCCCAGAATCCCAGATTCCGAATCAGTTTGCTTTCCTGTCTCTCAGAGTTGCTCATAATCCTATCACTACCTCCTTATGTTTGTTTACCTGTATAAAGAGCAACTTTTTTGCCAACTTTCGCCAAAATCCGCTGAATTTTTTCAATTATCTTCCCAAAACCTGAAAACACAGTATTTTCCCGATATTTTTCTTCACGAAAACATTTCTGAGTTTTTCTGATAAAATTCTCTTCTCACTGCTTTTTCCACAAAAAACAACAAAGAAAAATCCCGTTTATATCCCTTTAATGGTATAAATGGGATATAAATGGGATTTTATCATCATTTCCGAAGTCTTACGCCGGCTCTGCCGCTCCCGGCCGTGACCTCTCCGCTCTGTTCCAGTTCCTTTAAGATCGCCCGAATCCTCATCTCCGGGATCGGCTCTCCGCGACTTCTCAAAAGAGCAGCTATGGATCTGCGGCCGGCTCCGATTCCCGCGGCATTGATCTCCCGGACCGCCTCCAGTACCTTTTTCCTGTCGTCTTCTCTTATACCCCCTCTGTATTTTGGGTGTAAAGAATCTGTCTCATAAGTCTCTTCCTCACAGAGCTCCTCTTTCATGTACGGAGGCAGATCCTCCGCCACGATTTCCTGCCTGCCCAGGCTGCCCAGGTACTCCAGACAGTTTAACAGCTCCCGCACATTTCCTTCATAGCTGTGGTTCTTAAGAATATCCATCACTTCCTGGTTCATGGAGAACGTCAGCCCATTCTCCTGCTGCATCACCGAACAGAGGAGCGGAATATCTTCTCTCCTCTCGTTGAGCCCGGGCAGAGACAGGGGCAGCACGTTCAGTCGGTAATACAGATCCAGACGGAATTTTCCTTCATGAACCAGCTGGCTTAAATTGCGGTTGGTGGCGGCAATAATGCGCACATCCACCGGGATCACATCGTGTCCTCCCACCCGCACCACTTCCTTCTCCTGCAGCACCCGCAGCAGTTTTACCTGCAGGGTCAGGGGCATTTCCCCGATCTCATCCAGAAACAGCGTTCCCTCATGGGCCAGCTCAAAGAGTCCTGCCTTTCCCTCCCGTCTCGCCCCTGTAAACGCTCCTCCTTCATACCCAAACAGCTCGCTCTCCAGCAGCGACTCCACCAAAGCTCCGCAGTTCACAGAGATAAACGGCTTGTCCCTGCGGGGAGACGCGTTGTGAATCGCCTGGGCAAACAGCTCTTTTCCGCAGCCTGACGGGCCGGTGATCAGCACGCTGGCCGACGACTGAGCCATATTTTTGGCGATCTGCCTGCAGCGGACAATCGCAGGGCTCTCCCCGATGATCTGGCGGAAGGTATATTTGGCACGGTGCTTCTTCTCAATCTTCAGCCGCCTCAGGCGGAGTTCCTTTCTGGACTGGGCCTCCTCGTCCATGATCAGCATATATCCGATATAAGTGCCGTGGGTGCTGGTATTCCAGATATCGAACGCCAGCTTCCGCCCGTCATAGAGCAGAAGCTCCTCCCCCGGTTTTCCGATCTTTTCCTGATGAGCCTGGAGAAAAGGAAAGACATCATAGATGGATCTGCCGTACAGCTGCCTCCCCGTTTTCTGAAGCAGCGTCATGGCATTCCTGTCGCAGTAATTGATGATCCTCTCCTCGCTGCTGAACATGACAAAGCCATTTTTTACCCCTTTATCCCGCTTTTCCACGTAATAATCGCCGATATCCAGAATATCATTGGCCCGTCTGGCCTTATAGAAAACACGCTGAAAATAGTCCCGGAAAACTTCTGTATTCAGCAGGTCCAGGCGCCCG
>NBJMR02800__coassemble_2383_pt1 | contig 14278 bp, 9 predicted proteins | sample NBJMR02800__metabat2_low_PE_040 | metagenome-assembled genome bin NBJMR02800 | reverse complement strand
TTGCATACAGTATGCCTCCTTTCATCCAATTTTGTTTAAAAACTCCGTCAATTTTCTGCTTTATTTCCCCCTCCTGAGTCCATTTTTGTCTATCAAATCACTATGCAGCCAGCTAATTGTATTGCTAATTTCTCTCTGTTAAACTAAAGATGCGGGAACCAACATAAGAAGGAGGATGGTAATATGATAAAAAAACAATTCAAAAAACGATTGCTCAGCATGGTTCTCTGCGGCGCAATGGTTCTTTCCCTATGCCCGCAGACAGCAATCGCCAAACAGACAGATCATTCTGCTGAAGCTTCTGTCTCTCTGGATGGCGGCAGTGGGACAGACGCACCACAAAAAGCTACGCCGTCTGAAATTGAGACAGAAACACCAGATGAAGAAAATGTCTCAGGGGAATCCAGTGCCGCATATGCCGCGAAAGAACTCACCGCTCCCACCAGTGCGGACAGCGCAAGTTCCGAAACAGTTACTGTAACCTTTGACAGTAACGGCGGCAGTCCTGAGTTTGAAAATCAGGAAGTGGTGATTGGTGAAAAGCTTGAGAAACCAAACGATCCTGTCAGAGACGGCTATATTTTTGTAGGCTGGCTCTGGTCGCCAGGTTCCATGTGGGATTTTGATGATCCAGTTCAGCAGAGCATGCATTTTCGGGCAACATGGCAGCCCCTCTCCCTCGACGCTCCGTCCAATATTACATGGAATTCTCACGAAGTCGGAACTGTGACCTGGAACGGTGTTGAAGACGCGCTCTCTTACACTCTTCAGCTCTATACTTCCATACCGGGAGGACGCAGTCCCATTGGCGATCCCATTACAATCAGCGGAACCCGAACAAGCTATACATTTACAATTAAAAATCTGTTCTGCCAATATTCTGTGGGAATTAAGGCTACCGGTGTAAATGATGTAACCAGCGATACGGTATTCAGCGATTCGATAACCTTCAACAAAGTAAGTGAGAACGTATCTCATGTAGACGTAAAATTCGACGCCAACGGCGGTTTTCCAAGTCCCCTGGCTACCGTAACTACAGAAGTCGGAAAACCGCTCCCTGTTGATCCTCCTGCCCCGACAAAATCCGGCTACCGTCTCGTTGGCTGGAGCCATATGCCAGGAAAAATGTGGGATTTCAACGATCCGATTATGTCCGAAATGACTCTGTCAGCTGTCTGGGAAAAGATTTCTTCTGATTTCTGGGGACCTCTCAACGTCGAGTGGGACGATTCTGTCGTCGGCAAGGCCACCTGGAGCGCTCCTGCGGACGCAACCTCCTGCATTCTGCAGCTCTATCACGACGGAGGACCGTCAGGACCCTATCCCATCGGCGATCCCGTTACCGTTGGCAAGGCTGAAAAAAGCTATACCTTCCCGATCAGTGCCCTTCACTCCGGCGGCTATCGCTTTGGAGTAAAAGTCACGGCCTATAATGGCGCAGTCAGTGAAGAAGTGCTCAGCTCAATCAAAGTCTTTGACAAGGTAAATACGGAGTATGTGACCGTATCCTTCAGCGTACCAAATGGAAACCCGTCCTCTCTTGCCCCTGTGCAGGTAAGGACCGGCGGCAGAGTCAGCGAGCCTGAAAATGTGATTCGCTCCGGCTATCGTCTCACCGGCTGGAGTTTTAATCCCAGCAAGATGTGGAATTTCCGCGATCCAGTTCTCTCTGACATGACTTTGACTGCGATCTGGGAGCCTGTGGAAACTGATTCCGCTGACACCTCCCTGCTGGCCGTTATTGTTGACAGCACAGCTGGAAACATCAGCAGTTCTACGATTTCTGTCCGGCTGCCCCGGGGATCCAAAATCCCTCAGGACGCCTCGGCAATCCGCATCGCTACGTCCAACGCCAAAGCTGTGATTTCTGATCTTCAGACTGACAACAGCGGAAAAACCTGGACATTTACTGTTACCGCAGAAGATGGAGTTACCTCTGCATCCTACACGCTGAATGTTTCCGTCATATCCAGCAGCAGCGGTGGCGGTGGCAGTTCCGGCAGCGGTGGCGGCGGCTCCAGCAGCGGCGGTTCCTCCAAGCCGACTGCCGTTTCTTCCACCGGCCTGCCTTCTTACGTGGTCACAGGAAACTGGACACAGGGAGAGGGAAACAGCTGGAAATTTACAGACAGCAATGGAACAGCCTTCAATAATCAGTGGGCGGCAGTGGTAAATCCCTACGCCAACCTGGCTCAGGGACAATCCGCTTACGACTGGTTCCGCTTTGACGAATCCGGCAGCATGATCAGCGGCTGGTTCCTTGACGCTGACGGTAACTGGTATTATCTGAATCCTGCCTCTGATGGTACTCAGGGCAGGATGATGACTGGCTGGCAGTGGATCACAGACGCCGACGGCGTGACCCGCTGCTACTACTTCAATCCCAATTCTGACGGAACAAGAGGAAAAATGGTAACAAACTCCACCATCGACGGCTATGTTCTGGATGCCGAAGGCCATTGGACAGACAACGGTATTGTGCAGATCAGATAATGTCTTCTGTTCTTCCTTGCTATTTTTCAGACATTATGTTAAACTGAATCTGTTTCAAGACATGAGGCTTACGAGAAAAAGAAGAGTTTATCATCTGTCTCGAATAAAGTGAAAAAGGAGGTATCCCATGTCCAAGTACGCAGGAACAAAAACAGAACAGAACCTGTTGGACGCATTTGCCGGCGAATCTCAGGCAAGAAACAAGTATACATACTACGCATCCGCTGCCAAGAAGGCCGGATACGAGCAGCTTGCCGCGCTCTATCTGGAGACTGCCGACCAGGAAAAAGAGCACGCCAAAATGTGGTTTAAAGAACTTCACGGCGGAAAAGTCAGCAGCGATGTTGCGGAGAATCTGGAAGACGCCGCAGCCGGCGAGAACTACGAGTGGACCGATATGTACGCCCGCATGGCCAGAGAGGCCAGAGAGGAAGGCTTTGAGGAACTGGCTGTAAAATTTGAGCTGGTTGCCAAGGTGGAGGCTGCTCACGAGAAGCGCTACTTAAAGCTTCTTGACAGCTACAAGAACGACAAGACCTTCAAGGGTGACGCCCCCCTGGGCTGGAAGTGCCGCAACTGCGGATACGTCCACGAGGGACCGGAGGCTCCGGAAGTTTGCCCCTGCTGCAATCATCCGAAGGCTTATTTTGAGAGGAAAGTGGAGAACTATTAATCTCACCAGAACATGATTGGCTTAAAATGATAACCGGGCGGACGTCCCGGCGCTGGAGATCCAGAAAATGGAAGGCGCCGGGGCGTCCGCCCCTTTTTGTCTGTCTGTTTTCCGTTTACCGGAAGCCGTTATCTTCCTTTATTCCTCTTCCTCATTCCTCCCGCTCCCAGTCCATAGCCCGCTTCACCGCTTTTTTCCAGCCTTTTTTCAGCTTTTCCCGCTTCTGGGGATCCATATTGGGGGTAAAAACCCGGTCCAGGGCCCAATTCTTCTTCACATCTTCTTTCCCGCTCCAGTAGCCCGCGGCGATTCCCGCCAGATAAGCCGCTCCCATGGCGGTAGTCTCGATGCAGGCAGGCCGCACCACAGAAGAATCCAGAATATCCGCCTGGAACTGCATGAGGAAATTGTTGGCGCTGGCTCCGCCGTCCACCTGGAGAGATTTTAAGGAAATGCCGGAATCCTGCTCCATGGCCTCGATCAGCTCCCAGGTCTGATAGGCCATGGACTCCACCGTGGCACGGACCAGATGGTTTTTCCCCGCTCCCCTGGTCAGTCCCAGAATGGCTCCCCTGGCGTACTGATCCCAGTTGGGGGCGGCCAGCCCGGTAAAAGCGGGAACCACGTAGGCCCCGGCGGTGTCCTCCACCGCATTGCAGCAGGCCTCCGATTCGGCGGAGGTGCGGATCAGCCCCAGCTCGTCCCGAAGCCACTGAATCGCCGCCCCCGCCACGAACACGCTTCCCTCCAGGGCATACTCCCGCTCTTCTCCCACAGAAGCGGCCACGGTGGTGAGAAGGCCGTGCTGAGAAGCGATGGCCTCTTTTCCCGTGTTCATCAGCAGAAAGCAGCCGGTTCCATAGGTATTTTTCACCTCTCCCGGTTCAAAGCAGCACTGGCCGAACAGGGCCGCCTGCTGGTCTCCCGCCGCCCCGGCGATGGGAATGGCTCCGCCCGCCACTTCCGGAGACGTATATCCATAGACGCAGCTGCTGGACTTTACCTCCGGCAGCATGGCTTCCGGAATCTGAAAATATTCCAGAAGCTCCCGGTCCCACTCCATGGTGTGGATGTTAAACAGCATGGTGCGGGAAGCGTTGGTCCGGTCCGTCACGTGCACCGCTCCTTTCGTCAGATTCCAGATCAGCCAGGAATCCACCGTGCCAAAGAGCAGCTCGCCCTTTTCCGCCCTCTCTCTGACGCCGGGAACGTGATCCAGAATCCACTGGATCTTCGTGGCGGAAAAATAGGCGTCAGGAATCAGCCCCGTTTTTTCCCGCACCGTACCGCCAAATCCGTCCCTGTTCAGCCGATCAATCCGGTCCGACGTGCGGCGGCACTGCCACACAATGGCATTGTACACCGGAAGTCCCGTCTTTTTGTCCCACACAATGGTGGTCTCCCTCTGATTGGTGATTCCAATGGCCGCGATATTCTCCGCCGTAGCTCCGATCTTGCCCATGGCCTCCGCCATGACGCTGAACTGAGCCGCCCAGATCTCCATGGGATTGTGCTCCACCCAGCCCGGTTTCGGGTAAATCTGGGGAAATTCCTTCTGGGCCATGCTGCAGATCTTCCCCTCATGGTCAAATAAAATACACCTGGAACTGGTTGTCCCCTGATCCAGGGCAATCACATACTGTCTCATGTAAATCCCTCCCGTTTTTTCCTGCCTGAGCGCCCGGACGGCGGACGCCTTACAGCTGTTCTCTCAATTTTTTTATGTTGGCCTCAATCTCCCGGATGACCTTCAGAAACGCCTCATCTCCGCTCCCCGTGGGATCCTCCAGTCCCCAGTTCAGCACCTGTTTCCCCGAAACAGCGGGACAGGCCACGTTGCAGCCCATGGACACGTAAATGTCCGCCTCCGGGATATCCTTAAACAGTTTGGGGTACTGATCCTTCTCCATATCAATCCCGTACTCTCTCTTCACCAGCCGCACCGCGTCCTGGTTAATTTGAGGCTTCACCTCCGTTCCCGCGGAAAAGCAGTCGCAGAAATCCGACAGATACTCCTTCCCCAATGCTTCCGCGATCTGGCTCCTGCAGGAGTTGTGGACACAGAGAAAGGCAACCTTCGGCCGCTTTCCGCAAAATGGACACCGTTTTCCAATGCACTGGTTGTTCCGGCTGCTGTAGGCGCAGCGGATCTTCGGCTCTTCCATGGCCACCCCCAGATATTCCCTGGAAAAATCCACTGCCTGCAGAATGGAAAGCCAGGAGTCCCGCTTGCAGCAGCGGGGTCCTCCCACCTGACCGATAGCCATGAGAGACCGGGCCGTCATCTTATGGGAGAGGCCGAAGTTTTCCTCCCCCAGAGGCGTGGATCCGGTGACAATGGAGACAAACATTCCCGAGCTGATTCCGGCGCCGCAGGCGCCCCAGAATCCGCAGGCGCCTCCCGGCACTGACTGGCCTCTGCTGTTCATCTCCGTCAAAGCCTTTTTCAGATCCAGCTTTCCGCCGGCATTCCGGTAAGCCGTCAGCAGAGCCATTCCCACCATGGTGTGGTGCTCCGGCCCGTGCATGTGGCAGAAAGGCGTGGCCATCATCTTATTGAGAATCACCGCCGGATTCTTCGACCGCTCTTCCATGCACAGCCCCAGCAGGCGGTCAATCCCCCTGGTGTGGCATTCATTGCACACGTAGTGGCCGTTGACGCACCTGGTTTTGCTCTTTTCTCTCTTATGACACAGCTCGCACTCCATCTCCACATCCTCATTCAGATATTCCAGAGGCGCTTTGCAGATCAGACATTCCTCATTCATACATTTCTCATCCTGTTCTCAAAATTTTCTACCCCGATTATATCAAAGTCTCCCCGCCCCTTCAATCAGAATGGGGAGAAGAAAAAAGGATGCCCCCGCCGTGAATGAAAATTCGTGGCAGGGGCATCCCTGTATCAGTATATTATTTCATACTCTCCCGGATCGTCTTCACCGCCTGAATGATCAGTGTGGGAACGATGGCGAAAATCACAATAGTCAGCAGCTGACGGATGGACAGATCTGACACGGAGAACAGTCCCTGCAGACCGGGCACAAACAGCACCGCCGCCAGCAGGACCACGCCGGCCTCAAAGGCCATAATGCTCCATGGATTGCTGCGCAGGCCCAGGCGGATAATGGAGTGCTTGCTTCTGCAGTTAAAGCCGTGGAACAGTCTGGCCAGAGTCAGGGTGGCAAAGGCCATGGTGCTGGCTACCGCCTGGTTGCCGGGGGCACCCATAAAGCCGGGCTTGTAAAGGCCGGTGTAGTAGGACAGCATGGTACACACGGCGATGATGGCGCCCTGGACGCCGATATCTGTCAGGAACTCTCTGGTGAGAATGCCCTCCTTCGGATCTCTGGGCGGCTGCTCCAGCAGTCCCTCTTCCGCCGGCTCCATGCCGATGGCGATGGCGGGAAGGGAGTCTGTCAGCAGGTTGATAAACAGCAGGTGCACCGGGGCAAACGGCACCGGCAGTCCCATGAGGGAGGTATACAGCACGCTGATAATGCCGGCCATGTTGCCGGAGAGCAGGAATTTAATGGAGTTTTTAATATTCCGGTACACATTCCGGCCGTTGGCCACTGCCTTGATGATGGTGGCAAAGTTGTCGTCCGCCAGGATCATGGCGGCGGCATCCTTGGAAACCTCCGTGCCGGTAATTCCCATGGCTACGCCGATATCCGCCTTCTTTAAGGCCGGGGCGTCGTTGACGCCGTCTCCCGTCATAGCCACAATGCGGCCCTTGTTCTGCCAGGCTTCCACGATCCGGATCTTGTGCTCCGGGGAAACTCTGGCGTACACGGAGATGTGCTCCAGCTTTTCGGAGAGCTCTTTCTCGTCCATCTGATCCAGCTCCAGGCCCTCCACAGCCAGATCACCCTCTTCCATAATTCCGATTTTCTCCGCGATGGCGGAAGCTGTCACCTTGTGGTCTCCGGTGATCATAACCGGCTTGATTCCGGCCTTTTTCGCGCTGAGCACCGCGTTGCGGGATTCCGGACGGGGCGGATCCATCATGGCCGTCATGCCGATAAAGGTGTAATCCTGCTCACTGTCCAGGGTGAGCATCTCTCCCTCTCCCATCTCCCGGCAGGCGAAGGCCAGCACCCGCAGACCCTGTCTGGAAAATTCCATGTTCTGGGCCGCGATCTTCTGTTTGTCAGATTCTCTGATCGGCCGGATGCCGGAGGAGGTCATGATTCTGGTGATTCTGGGCAGCAGCACATCCACCGCGCCCTTGGTGAGGAGAGTGTCCTTTCCGAAAATCATGTGTCTGGTACTCATGAGCTTGCGGTCTGAATCAAAGGGAATCTCCCCGATTCTGGGAAGCTCATCCCGGATCACGTTCTCGTCGATTCCCTCTTTCCGTCCCATCTCGATGAGAGCAAACTCTGTGGGATCGCCGATCATTTTTCCATCGGTAAAAGCGGCGTCATTTGCCAGAAGAGCTGCATATAACAGATACTGGGGCACTTCGCCTCTGGCCTTTAAGGCGTCCACGGAGCAGACCTTTTCGTCCATATAGACCTGCTGCACCGTCATCTTGTTCTGGGTCAGAGTTCCCGTCTTGTCAGAACAGATGACGGACACGCAGCCCAGGCTCTCCACTGCCTTCAGGTCCTTGATAATGGCGTGTTCTGCCGCCATCTTCTGGGTTCCCATGGCCTGCACAATGGTGACGATGGATCCCAGGGCCTCAGGAATGGCCGCCACAGCCAGAGCCACGGCAAACATCAAAGAATCCAGAATGGGCATCTGGCGGTACAGACTCAGGAAAAATACCAAAGCGGAAATCACCATGATCACCGCCGCCAGCTTGCTGCTGAACTGGTCCAGGCTCACCTGAAGGGGAGTTTTCTTCTCCTTGGTGGCGTTCATCAGGGAAGCGATCTTGCCGATCTCCGTGTTCATCCCCGTGCCGGTCACCACCACTACGCCACGGCCCAGGGTCACCAGAGAGCTGGAGAACACCATGTTGACCTGATCTCCCAGGGCCACCTTGTCCTCCTTTAACTGTACGGCCTTCTTGTCCACATTGGTGGACTCGCCGGTGAGGGAACTCTCATTTACCTGAAGGGAGTAGCTCTCCAGCACGCGGCCATCCGCCACCACCAGATCTCCCGCCTCCAGCAGAAGGATGTCTCCCGGCACCACGTCCCTGGAGTCCACCTCCATCTTTTTTCCATCCCTCATCACCCTGGCTATGGGCGAGGACAGGGATTTTAAGCTGTCCAGGGATTTTTCCGCTTTTTCATGCTGTACCGTGCCCAGGATCGCATTCATGATAATCACGGCGAAAATAACGATTGTGCTCTCCACGTTTCCGGACACCATGGAAATCAGGGCGGCCACGATCAGGATGATTACCAGAAGATCTTTAAACTGCTCCAGAAATACCTGGAAGGCGCTTTTTTTCTTCGTCTCCTGGAGAACATTCCTGCCGTGCTCTTTCAGCCGTTCCTCCGCCTGTGCTTCTGTCAGTCCCTCCTTCCCCACGTTCTGAGACTGCAGCGCTTCTTCTTCTGACATTTGATACCATGCTCTCATCGCCTAACTCTCCTCTCTATTCCTTATATGGTATGAACGAAAAAAGACTTTTCATGCGTAAATTGTACAAACTTCTTTGTACACGCCACGCATGAAAAGTCTTGTAATCCCAACAGAATCAGGATATGCCCCACCAGACCTTCCGGCCGCGTATGTTGACGAGGCATTTAAACTACTCCCTTTTCGTATTCGGTTTTCGTTTCGTAAGACAGTATATGCAATTTTGGGCAGAATTGCAACCCCTTTTTTCATTTTTTACAGAACTTTTATTTTCGCTGGTCCCAGGTTTTCTTTTGGCCTTCTGCCTCTTGTTTTTTGGAAAAAGGTGGTCTATACTGTCACTTATAAAACTTTCATGCCGCTCACGGCGGCCTGCATGTTAAGAAAAGGAGATCTGCTCTATGGAGAAAATTACCAGCTTTACCATCGACCACTTAAGACTGCTCCCCGGCGTGTACGTGTCCAGAAAAGACCCGGCAGGCGACGCAGTAATCACCACCTTTGACCTTCGCATGACCCGCCCCAACAACGAGCCGGTTATGAACACAGCGGAAATGCACGCCATCGAACATCTGGGAGCCACCTTCCTGCGCAACCACCCGGTTTACGGCAGCAAGATCATCTACTTCGGTCCCATGGGATGCCGCACCGGTTTCTATCTGCTGCTCTGCGGCGATTTTGAGTCCGTGGATATCGTTCCTCTGATGGTAGAGATGTTTGAATTCATCCGGGATTTTGAGGGAGAGATCCCCGGCGCCCAGCCGAAGGACTGCGGCAACTATCTGGACATGAACCTTCCCATGGCCAAATATCTGGCCAGAAAATATCTGGACGAGGTGCTCTACGACATTGACGAGGAGCGTCTGGTCTATCCGGAATAACAGCCTGCTTCTGCGGCCCGGTCACCTGTTGGATGGCCGGGCCCTTTTTTTGTCTGAAAGATTATCCCTGAACGGATCCTGTCTTTAAAGCAGGCGTCTTCTTCACTTCCGGCATCTTCTCCGGGGCAGACGCTTTCCCCGCTTTCTCTCTCTTTTCCGCCGTTTCCGGCGTTTTCTTTCCAATAAGTACCACGATGCTTCTGGGCGGAACCATAAAACGCTTCTGATCCTTCACCGGCTTCTCCTCTCCCTCCGGATAAAAACCGTTGACAGCGCCGTCGTCGGTGTTCACCGCCACCTGCCATTTCCGATCCTTCGGCAGATGGGGAAGGGCAAACTCATGGGGCTCCCAGTGCAGGTTGTAGGCCACGTAGAAAAAGTCGTCGGCAGTTCCGTCCGGTTTTACCCCATACTCTCCGCAGTAGAGCACGCCCAGCTGCCGTCTGAAATTCTCAAACTCCGGATACCAGGCCTTGACGCCGTGGAAGGACACGTCCGGGTAGCCGCACACTTTGTAATCCATCACCTTCGGCTCCCCGCTCATATGGAACATGGGATGGGCCTTGCGGAATCTGATGAGAAATTTCACAAAGTCATGGATGTCTCCGTTGGTTTTTACCAGGTTCCAGTTGAGCCAGGAGATCTCGTTGTCCTGGCAGTAGGCGTTGTTGTTGCCGCTCTGGGAATTGCCGAACTCGTCCCCCGCCAGCAGAAGGGGCGTTCCCTGGCTTAAAAATACCAGGATCAGGGCATTGCGGATCTGTTTTTTCCGCATTTCCAGCACTTTTTTCTTCCTGGTGGGGCCTTCCACCCCGCAGTTCCAGCTGTAGTTGCTGTCCGTGCCGTCCCGGCCGTTTTCCCCGTTGTCCTCGTTGTGCTTCCGGTCGTAGGAAACCATGTCCATGAGAGTAAAGCCGTTGGTGGACGCGATGTAGTTTATGGCGGCACATTTGGCCGGATTCCTCTTCAGGCGGAACACCAGCTGGTTGATCTGGCCCTCGTCACCCTTTAACAGGCGGCGGCCATCCTCCAGGAAGCCGTCGTTATATTCTCCAAGATGTCTGACCCGGCCGCCGTCCACGCCGTCCCAGGAGAGGGCGATAAGCTTTGTCCGGCTCAAAAACGGGTCTTCCCCGATCAGTTTCAGCGGGGCGTTTCCCACCAGATGAACGCCGTCCACGTGGTATCTCTCCACCCAGCTGCGCACCGCATCCAGGGCAAACACCGGGCTCTCCTCACCGGTGAAATAGAGCTCCACAATGATCTCCAGACCCGCTTTGTGAAGGGCCTTCACCAGCTCCTTAAACTCTTTCACCGGGTGTTTTTCCTTACCGGAGCTGTAGGACGCCTTCGGGGCGAACACGCCGCCCTTTGTGTAGCCCCAGTAATTGAGCTTTCCCGTGGGCTCCTCCTTTACATAGGGATGCTTTCCGGCTCCTTCCGGCATCATCACTTCCTCAAACTCCACAGGCGGCAGCAGTTCCACCGCGGTCACTCCCAGATCCTTCAGATAGGGAATCTTCTCCGCGATGGCAGAAAATGTGCCGTGCTCTTCTGTGCCGGAAGAAGAATGTCTGGTGAATCCACGCACATGAAGACGGTAGATCACCGTGTCCTCGTAGGGAATCTCCAGAGGCCGGTCTCCCTCCCAGTTAAACTCCTCCCGGTCCAAAGGGGTTTTCAGGGTTTTTTTCGCCTGTGCCAGGCTGCCCCATTTTTCCCTGCCGCAGAAGGATGTGCCATAGGGATCCGCCTGAAGGGTTCCGTCCGCCTCGTAGGCATATTCCAATCCCTGGAAATCGCTGCCCATAAGGGTCATGTTCCACACGTCCCCCGTCTTGTCCTCCTCGCGGAAGGATATTTTCTGAATCGGGGCTGTCTTTCCCGCCCGGTAGAGCACCAGAGCGCAGCTCTTCTCCCCGGCTGTGGTGGCAAAATGATAGCCTCCTCTCACTCTGGTGGCCCCCAGCGGATACCATTTTCTGTTTTCAGCTATATAAAAATCTCCCATGCTTCCTCCTAAGACTGTTGTGCCGTAATCTTCTCCGCCAGATCGTTCAGATACATCCAGCGGTCCATCTTTTCTTCCAGAAGGGATTCTTTTTCCTCCTTCTGTGCCATCAGTTCCTTCAGTCTTTCGTAATCCGTAGCCGCAGCTTCGATCTCCTTCTCCAGGGCAGCCGTCTCCTCCTCCAGAGCGGCGATGGTGTCCTCGATGGTCTCCCACTCCTTCTGCTCCATGTAGGTGAATTTCAGCTTCTTCTCCCTGGGCTTCTCCTTCGTCTTCCCCTTTGCCGGCTGGGAAGATTCTCTCGTTCTGTCCGGCTCATCTTTTCCGTGAATTCTCTCGTAAGCCGCCTGATAGTCGGTAAAGCCGCCCTCGTACTGGCGCACTTTCCCCTCCCCCTCAAAGGCAAAGATCCTTCTCGCCACCCGGTCCAGGAAATACCGGTCGTGGGAGACCGCGATGACGATTCCCTGGAAACGGTCCAGGTAATCTTCCAGAATGGTCAGGGTCTGGATGTCCAGGTCATTGGTGGGCTCGTCCAGCATCAGCACGTTGGGAGCCTCCATGAGAATCCGGCACAGATAGAGCCTGCGCTTCTCACCGCCGGAGAGCTTGGCAATCACATTGTACTGAACACTGGAGGGAAACAGAAACCGCTCCAGCATCTGGGAGGCGGTGATCCGCCCGTCGCTGGTGGGCACATACTCCGCCACATCCTTGATGTAGTCGATCACCCTCTGACTCTCGTCCATGGCCTCATTTTCCTGGGAAAAATACCCGATTTTCACCGTCTGACCGATGGTCACGGTGCCGGAGTCCGGCTCCACCCATCCGGCAATCATCTTCATCAGGGTGGATTTTCCGCTGCCGTTGGGGCCGATGATGCCCACCCGGTCATTTTTCAGGAAAATATAGGTGAAATCCTTGATCAGCACTTTGTCCCCGTAGGCCTTGCAGAGGTTCTCCACCTCCACAGTGGTCCGTCCCAGACGGCTGGAAACAGAGTCCAGCTCCACCTGGGCGTCAAATTCCGGACCTTTCTGGTCGCGGAGAGCTTCATAGCGCTGAATGTGGGCCTTCTGCTTGGTGGAACGGGCTCTGGCGCCCCGCATCATCCACTCCAGCTCTGTCCGCAGGAGAGACTGGCGCTTCCTCTCTGAAGCCAGAGCTATGTCCATCCGCTCTGCCTTCAGCTTCAGATAGCCCTCATAATTGGCCTGGTAACTGTACAGCTTTCCCTTGTCCAGCTCCACAATCCGGCCGGTGACACTGTCCAGGAAATACCGGTCATGGGTGATCATCAGCAGGGCACCCTTAAATTTTTTCAGATAGTCCTCCAGCCAGTCCGCCATCCCGCTGTCCAGATGGTTGGTGGGCTCATCCAGCACCAGAAGCTCCGCGGTGGACAGAAGGACGCTCACCAGGGCGATCCGCTTGCGCTGTCCCCCGGAAAGAGTCTCCACTTTTGCATCAAAATCGTAGATTCCCAGCTTTGTCAGCATAGTCTTTGCCTGGCTCTCCAGGTCCCATACATGGGAATGGCCTTCATTTTCCCGGACGATGGCCTCCAGGATCGTATCTCCCGCTGTAAACCGGGGATTCTGGGGAAGGTAGCGGATGTCCAGATTTCTCCGGCGCACCACCGAGCCGGAATCCGGTTCCTCCAGCCCCGCCACAATTTTTAACAGGGTGGACTTTCCCGTGCCGTTGATGCCGATCAGGCCCACTTTCTCCCCCTCCTGAATGGAAAAGTCCGTGTCGTCGAAGAGAAGCCGCTCTGTGTAAGATTTTGTCAGATGTTCGATGGTCACAATGTTCATGATTTCAGCACGACCTCCACCGGACAGTGATCGGAGCCGTAGACCTCCGTGTGGATGGCTGCGCTCTCCAGCCGATCCTTTAAGCTGTCAGACACGCAGAAATAGTCGATGCGCCACCCGGCGTTCTTCTCCCTGGCCTTGAACCGATAGGACCACCAGGAGTAGATTCCCTCCGCGTCGGGATAAAAATAGCGGAAGGTGTCGATGAATCCGGCATTTAACAGAGTGGTGAAATCCTCTCTCTCCTCGTCAGTAAATCCCGCGTTTTTCCGGTTGGTCTTGGGATTTTTCAAATCGATCTCTTTATGGGCCACATTTAAATCCCCGCAGAAGACTACTGGTTTTTTCTCCTCCAGCTTCTTTAAATAAGCCAGAAACGCGGCGTTCCACTCTCTCCGGTAAGGCAGACGGGCCAGGCCATCCTGGGAATTGGGAGTATAGCAGGTGACCACATAGTACTCCGGGAATTCCGCGGTGATCACCCGTCCCTCTTTATCATGCTCTTCCATGCCGATGCCGTAGGAGACAGAAATGGGCTCCTCTTTCGTGAACATAGCGGTGCCGGAATAGCCTTTTTTCTCCGCGTAATTCCAGTACTGGTGATAACCGGGAAGGGGCAGGTCAATCTGACCTGCCTGCAGCTTTGTCTCCTGAAGACAGAACACATCCGCGTCCGCCTCCTTAAAATAGTCTAAAAATCCCTTTGTCACACAGGCCCGCAGGCCGTTGACATTCCAGGAAATCATTTTCGTCATAGTTTGTATTCTCCTTGCATTGTGTGACAGAAGCATTCCTCCTGTTCATAAATTCAGTATATCACAAAGTGCCGGAGGTTGACCAGAAATATCATTCCAACAGCCGCGTA
>NBJMR02800__coassemble_2369_pt1 | contig 14463 bp, 10 predicted proteins | sample NBJMR02800__metabat2_low_PE_040 | metagenome-assembled genome bin NBJMR02800 | reverse complement strand
TATATTTTGATATAATAATTTTATATTCAGACTTTATCTGCCGTTATTTCATAAGTCTGTAAAATTTTATAATACAGGAGGTAACAGCAATGAACAATTTTAAGTATTCAATTCCCACAACGATTTATTTCGGCAAAGATCAGCTGGGACATCTGGCTGAGCTGAAGGCAAGCGGAGAGCGGGTGCTGCTGGTGTACGGCGGCGGCAGTATTAAGCGCAGCGGTCTGTACGATAGTGTGATGAAAATTCTCGGGGAGGCAGGACTGAAAGTGACTGAGCTCTCCGGTGTGGAACCCAACCCCAGGATTGAATCGGTCCGCAGGGGAGTGGATCTCTGCCGGGAAAACCAGATCGACATGGTGCTGGCGGTAGGCGGCGGCTCTGTGATTGACTGTGCCAAAGTGGTGGCAGCCGGCGCATGCTATGACGGAGATGCCTGGGATCTGGTGTTGGACGGCGGAAAGATAAAAGCGGCTCTTCCGGTTTACTCAGTGCTCACCCTGTCTGCCACAGGAAGTGAGATGGACAATTTTGCGGTTATCAGCGATATGTCGAAAAACGAGAAATGGGGAACAGGAAGCCCGCTGTTAAAACCGGTCATGTCTGTCCTTGATCCCACTTATACCTTCTCCGTCTCCAAAAAGCAGACGGCTGCAGGCACAGCGGACATGATGAGCCATACCTTTGAGAACTATTTTACTAATGTCAAGGGAGCGGAGCTTCAGGGCCATCTCTGTGAGGCAGTACTGAAGACCTGCATCCAGTACGGACCGATAGCGATAAAAGAGCCGGATAACTACGATGCCAGAGCAAATCTGATGTGGGCGGGCAGCCTGGCCATCAACGGACTGCTCAACGGCGGCGCGGAAGTGGCCTGGTGCGTGCATCCCATGGAACATGAGCTGTCTGCTTTTTATGACATTACCCATGGAGAGGGTCTGGCCATTCTTACCCCGGTATGGATGAGCTTCGTACTGAAAAAGGATCCTTCTAAAACAGGCCAGCTGGCAGCCTACGGCCGCAGCGTATGGGGACTTTCCGGAGAGGATCCGGAAGTAGCTCAGGCAGCTATTGACAAGACGGCCCAGTTCTTCTTTGAGACCATGGGTATGCCGAAAAATCTCCGGGAAGTGGGAATTACGGAGAAAACTCATTTTGAGGAGATGGCGGCCAAAGCGGAGGCAGGCTGTCATGGAAGCTTCGTGCCTCTGACAAAGGAGGATATTGTCTCCATTTATGAGGCAGCATTCTAAAATTTAAAAATGGATTGCGAGTGGTATGCCCCTGCCTGCAGAAGTTCTCTTCTGCGGTCAGGGGTGTATTTGAATGGATTCCAGATCATCAAAATTGATGACGATATCGGCTCCTTCGGCAGAAAGCTTCAGTCTGCGGAATACCGGATCGGACAGCAGAACTGTCCCGGTCAGAGTTTGACGGGTACCTGAGGGAGTGCGAAGGGAGTTTGGTGAGCTTTTTTGAAAGCGGGTTACAGTGACGGTCATTCCCCTTTTGATCTGAACAAGCAGATCGGAGATGCGAGCTTCCTCTTCGGGGGAGAGTGTCCGTTTTTCTGTCCAGGCCAGCTTCTGGTTTTCCGCTCCGATTTCATCCTCATAACCGCAGAGGGCTGCGAAGGGGGCAAAGATCTTGGCACGGCTGGAAACCGGCATTCTGGGATGGCGGTAAGACGGCTCAGGACGGGAGAGGGAGAGAATATCGGAGTATGGGAATGCCGGGGAATGACATTCCGGCAGCTTACTGTGGTTCATGGCAGATTCCTCCTCACAGGCAGATGCAGATAATTACAGGGCCGGGAAAGCAAGTGGTTCAGGCCCGGTGCCCGCCGATCTGACAGTTCCGCTGACGCATGGTGGAGCTGTCCAGGAAGCTGGTCCCTTTCAGAACGGCATTTTTCCCAAAGCGTTTTTTCAGCTCCAGAACAGCATCCTGAAGGTGTTTCTCCTTCTCCAGGCGATGCTGATCCGTGAACAGGCAGAGCTGAAGAAATTCGGGCTCTTTTGTCACCCGGTTGGCAGTGATCGCAATGCGGCGAATCAACAATTTCGGATCGGCAATCCGCCCGAAAAGACTGACGGCTCCGGAGATCATTTGGCTGGAAAGGCTGCTGGGAGTCTCCAGCCGGATGGTTCCGTGAGCGCTTTTGGGAACCTGCCTTCCATAGTGATCAGTGCGGACTTCTCCCGTATAAGAGCCGAGAGCGCAGTTCTCCCGGTCGTATCCCACGCTCAGCGTCAGGGAGTCTGTGACCAGGCCTTTGCCGGAGAGACGCAGAGCCAGGCTGTCCGCCATCTCCCGCACAATAATCTGGGCTTCTTTCGAGGAGTATGGGCGGGAGAGAACCTGACCTTCACAGACACTGTTCTCAGAGGGCTGGTAAGCTTTTATATCTGACATTTCGCAGGGCTCTATGCCCCAGGCGTGGTCGATAAGGATTTCCGCATCGATGCCGAATTCTTTAAAGAGCATATCCTCAGAGGTCAGGCTGGCCCGGGCCAGCTGTCCCATGGTGTGGATTCCATGCTTCTCCAGACGCCGGGCGATCCCGGGCCCGGTCTGCCAGAAATCGGTGAGGGGCCGGTGATCCCACAGCAGGTATCGAAAAGAAGTCTCATCCAGTTCGGCGATGCGCACTCCGTCCTGATCGGGAGGCGTGCGCTTGGCCACAATATCCATGGCCAGCTTGCACAGATAGAGGTTCGTGCCGATGCCGGCTGTGGCGGTGATGCCGGTGGCGTAGAGCACCTCGCGGATCATGGTTTTGACCAGATCCCGGGCGGACATCTGATAATGCTTCAGATAGGAAGTCATATCGATAAAAACCTCATCAATGGAATAGACGTGGATGTCTTCCGGCGCCACATATTTAAGATAGATTCCGTAGATTTTGGCAGAAGTTTCCATGTAATAGGACATTCTGGGCGGAGCGATCAGATAGGAGACTTCCAGGGTGGGATCCTTTTTCAGGGTTTCTGCCTGAAAGGACGGAGGTCCCAGGACTGGCCGGCCATTGTTTGAAGCTGCAGTATGGTTCCTGACAGCGTTCTGAAGCCGAACAGCGTTGATCTGACGGATCTTTTCCGCAACTTCAAACAGCCGGGCTCTTCCGGGAATGCCCAGAGCTTTCAGGGAGGGAGAAACTGCAAGGCATATGGTTTTTTCCGTGCGGGAGGGGTCGGCCACCACCAGATTGGTGGTCAGGGGGTCCAGTCGGCGGGCGGCGCATTCGGCAGAAGCATAATAGGATTTCAGATCGATGGCCGCATAAGTTTTCATTGCCGGACCTCTCTTTCCACAAACCATCTCCCGACTCTGCTGGAAAACAGGGAATCTGCGCGTTCAAAAAACAGATGCTTTTCCTGTCCCTGGATTACCACCGTGTAACAGTCACCGTGGGGAAGAACAGACGGGGCGGCAGGCCGGTAGTCCCTCACACATTCAATGGGGAATGTACGGCCGTCAGTCCAGGTGATGGCGGTGGGCTGCATATAGCCGGTAGTGTCAAAGGAGGACGCGACGGTGACATAGACACGTTCTGTGGCAGGATAGCTGCGGTACATGGAGAACACCTCCCAAAACTTATTTTACAAGGCAAGAACATATGTTCTTCCGTAACTCCACTATACTACAGGAAAAAGGTGAAGTCAAGCCTGAAAAGAACATTTGTTCTGGTAAAATATGGGAACAAAATTTTTTATCCCATTCCCATGAGGACGGATCCATGCTATAATAATAATTAATCAATTTTTTGCAATAGAAAATTTTAGAGAAAAGCAAAAAAACAGTTGACATTTCTTTGTTGATATATTATACTACCGGAGTGCTGAGGCGCAGATGAGCCTGAGCGAGAACAAGGGCCTATTGGTCAAGCGGTCAAGACGCCGCCCTCTCACGGCGGAAACCCGGGTTCGATTCCCGGATAGGTCATGAAATGGAAAGCTGTTGTATAAGCGGAGATCTTCGCTGGGGCAACAGCTTTTTTCTTTTGTGAGAGATACTGTTTCTACGATATGAAATCAAATCTGATTATCACAGCCGGATACCGGCCGGACCTCCAGTCTGAAGTCATATTTTCCAATACCGGTATTTTTACATTTCCAGAGAAACCATTATAATCAAACACACACAAGAAATGAGGTGGCTTTTATGTTTGCGGAACGATTAAAGCATTTGCGGCGTTCCAGAGAATTGAACCAGGTACAGCTGGCCAGAGGATTGGGCGTTCGAAAACAGAGCGTCAGCAACTGGGAGAACGACAATATTATGCCGTCAGTGGAGATGCTGGAGCGGGTGGCGAATTTTTTTGAAGTGACCACAGATTACCTGCTCGGGCGGAACGAAGGTCTCGACGAGGGGCTGGCGGTGGATGTCACCGGGCTGAACCGGAGTGAGATTGACCATATCCGGCAGCTGGTGGAAGACCTGAGAAAAAGATGATGAGATCCAAAGGACAATCTGTTTAATCTGAATCGTTTCAATTCCTGTATATCAATTTTCTGCGCGTTTGCCGCAAACGAGATGATCCCTATTATTTAAAATCAAGAAAATTTCAGAGAGGAAAAATGACAGAGAGACTGATAAAAATTTTTGGCAGAGCAGTTTCTGGCATAACATTGCTGACTGTTATCGCAGCAGCTGTATTTATTATACCCAGAATCTGGGGGTGGAAGCCGTACATTGTGCTGTCCGGTTCCATGGAGCCGGCGGTTCACACCGGCGCAGTCGCTTTTATTGATACTGGGAACCGGGAATACACAGCCGGGGATATTGTCACTTACCGGGTGGAGGGCCGGGATCAGGAGCTGCTGGTGACCCACCGGATCGTGGGAAAGGAAGGGAAAAACTATGTGACGAAGGGAGATGCCAACGATGTGTCAGATCCGGCGCCGGTGACGCCGGGACAGATTGTGGGAAAATATGTATTTCAGATTCCGTTTGCGGGCTATCTGGCTGGTAAATGGAATGCCGGGACACTGACGGCAGGGGTGTTTTGGATCGCTCTGCTCAACGGGATGTCCGCGGCGCTGGAGGCAGCAGGCTCCGCAGAAGGAGCATTTGATAAAAAAGAGAGAAAGGAGAGCGGAACGAAAAGCTGCTAGAGTACCGCAGAAAAAGGAAATGAGAAAGAATGGAAAACGGCTGATGACAACAGCGGCGGCCTGTGTGATGGTCGGAGCCATGGCGCTGGGGGGAACCATGGCGTATCTGACGGACAATGAAGCCCATGTGAATACGTTTACCGTGGGAAAAGTCCAGATTGACCTGGAAGAACCGGGCTGGGATCCGGAAGACGGGGAGGATATTGTGCCCAACGAGAAGATTGAAAAGGATCCAAAGATTGAAAATACGGGAACCAATCTGGCTTATGTGTTTGCGGAGGTAAAGATCCCGGCGGCAGAGGTGGTTACCGCCGGAGCGGATGGGACGAAAAATCCGTCTGCGCTGCAGGACCTTTTCACCTATGGGACGGTGAAAGGAAGCGGCGACGCGAAAGTTTATACTGCCGGCGGACTGAATGAAGGCTGGTATCTGATTCAGTCGGAGAAAGCGCAGCGGAGCGGAGAGTACAGTACTTACATTTTCGGCCATCAGAAACCTCTGGAAAAAGGGGAATCGACGCTGAGCGTGTTCGATCAGGTGAAGTTTATTAATCTGGTGGAGGGACAGCTGGATTCTCAGAGTCTGGACATTCCGGTGAAAGGCTATGCGATTCAGGCGGAGACCAGCGCGGACGGCACGACTACGCTGAATGGAGTGAAGCTTCAGAACCCGGCATCTCTTTCTGAGGAAGAGATGAAGGCGGTTTATCAGGTATTCGCCAGTCAGAACAGCACATTGGAAGATTTGACATCGGCGGAGGGAGAACTGAAAGACGCGGATACCAGTGGAGAGAAAGATCTGGCGGGAGGAACGATTTCCTGATGAAGAACGAGAGGCGAGCGGATGGAGAAAACCATAAATGGATTGACGGCAGCCGGAGCGGTTATCCTGGCTGCAGCCCTGGGGTTTGGGGGAACCAGCGCTTATTTCACTTATTTGAGGGAGGTAAGGAACCGTTTTACAGTAGGATATAACGAGATTACGGTTACAGAGGAATTTGATCCCCCGGACGAGATTATTCCAGGAAAGGATACGTCTTTTTTTAAAAAAGTACAGATACAGAATACGGGAACTGTGCCGTGCTATGTACGGGTAAGGCTGGAGTACTCAGACTCGGATATGAAGCAGTTCTGTACTAATATTCTGGGAGAAAACCGGGCGCCGGCCAATGAGTGGGAGAGCTGTATTGAAGCGTTTTCCGGCGGGAAATGGATCTGTGGAGAAGATGGCTGGTACTATTACAGGGAACCGGTTCCGGTAGGCGGCCGGACCGGCCTTCTGCTGGAACAGGTGGAGATTCATGTGCCGGAGGAGCAGGAAGACGAGGCAAAGGAATTTGAAATTCTGGTTTACGGGGAATCTGTACAGACAATGGTTCACCAGACAGGAACGGACGGAGAGCAGACGGCTGTGGAAGCGGCAGATTACCGGGAGGCATGGGAGCAGATTCTGAGGGCGTCTTCCCTGGAAGGAGGCAGAATATGAGAAAGAAGAAAGGATGTCTCCTGACAGCGGCTCTGTGTCTGATGTCCGTGCTGGGCTCCTCCTTTTCTCAGACAGCGCTGGGAGCGGTCAGAACTTATTCCATAGAGGTGGATAATCATATCAGAACAGGAGATGTGGATATTTCCCTGGAGGAGTATGAACTGGATGCCCATGGAGAGGAGATTCCTTACCGGGATGAAAAAGTTGTGGTTCCCGGCCAGAGAGTGGACAAGATTGTGAAAATCAGAAATCAGGCGGAGCCTGTCTGGATACGAGTCGGCGTGGAGTATCAGGCGGAATATGGACAGGAGGAAATGTCTGACCGTATGCTGGGCGGAATGGATGGCAGGTGGCTGAAAGCGGGGGCGTATTTTTATTATACAGAGCCGGTAAATACAGAGGAGACTGTCTGCCTGTTCCGGAATTTTACAGTGCCGCCGGAATGGGATGAAGCGGAAAATCAGTTTTCTCTGGAGGTGACGGCACAGGCTGTTCAGGCGGCCAATTTTGTCCCTGATTTTCAATCGGAGTCTCCCTGGTTTGGAATTCCCATTGAAAAATGTGTTCATGGCAGCTACGAGACGGAATCTAAAGGGGAAGAACAGAAGTTTTCAGTTGTTTTCGAAAATGGATCAGAAGGTTTTGTGAAAACGGGAGAAGATTTCTTTGGAAACTTTTCTGCCCTTATGCCGGGAGATACGGTGGAGGATTCTGTGGAGATTGGAAATCGCAGCAGTCGGGATATTGATCTGTATTTCCGGACGGAGATACCGGAGCAGCCTGGGGAATCCCTGGAGCTTTTGGATCAGCTGCGGCTTTCCATCAGAAAGGGAGACAGGCAGATCTATGACGGACCGCTGAACGGAAAGGACCTGGCCCAGGAGATTCTGCTGGCGGAAGACCTGACGGCGGGAGATGAGGAAAGCCTGATTTATCAGATCCATATGCCGGAGGAGCTGACCAACTCTGCAGCGCTGAAATCTGCCGGTGTGAGATGGATTTTCCGGGCCGAATTTAAAACGGCGTCCGGCGGATCCCCGGGAGGCGGCGGTTCCGGCGGCAGACCGGAAAAGCCGGTGGAAGAAACATTTTCGCAAACGCCGGAACAGAAGGAACTTCCGGCGGCGATTCCAGACAGGATCCTGGAGTTTGCCGGAGGCCTGCTGCCGAAGACGGGAGAGCGCTTTCCGGTTGAGCTGTGGTGTCTGATGTTCACTGGTGGAGCGATACTTGTGCTGGCAGTTCTGGCGGGACGGAAAAGATGAAAGGGGGAGTAGCAGTGAAAGAGAAGCGAATGAAAATGGTTCGGAAGTTTTCTGAATGCGGGAAACGGGTACTGGCTGCTCTCCTGGTGCTGAGTCTTGCCTGGCCTCCGGTTCCGGAGGCAGAAGCTGCGTCGTCTGCCAATATTGACGGGTTTGAAGTATGGATCCAATGGGCCAGCGGTTCCTCCGCAGATGTTCTGAACTGGAACTCTGCCAGGGAAGAGGAGAAGACGGTTATGCTGCAGGTAAATTACCGGAACAATGAGGGCGGAACTGCGGCTGGTTTTCCGAAAAATACAGTCCGGATCCAGGTGCCCGGCATTGGAATGGCAAACCGAAGCTCTGTGAAGAAGGCAGATGGGATCGTGGACAACAGCGGCGGGGAAAAACTGTGGGACTACAGCTATGATGCAGCAGCTGATATCTATACGTTTACCAACCGGAATGCCATAGACAGGGAGACCAGTTTTGCCGGGGCCTTTCAGATTGCGTGGAATTTTAATTCCAGGGAGATGATTCATGGATATGAGGAAAATATCCAGGCGGTTTTGAACATCGGAGAGAGAACGTCGTCCACCAATGAGCTGAAATTTTCCTTTACCTCCAGAGAGGACAGCTATCAGCTGGAAGCGGAGGCCAATGCCCTGGAGGGGCCGGACGGCCTGGGAGAGGATGCCAACAGCTATTACTGGGTTCGCTATGGAATCAAAGAGACGGTGGCGGAGAGAGCGCGGCCGGCTGCGGAGAAGTATTATACAGCCGAACTTCCCCAGGGAGCGGTACTGAAGCAGATCAGTCAGGGAACGGTTGAAAATCTGGGAGGGAACCGGTATCGTTTTTCCTATGCCCCTTATCAGAATGTGTACATCGCCTATCCCAAATCTTTGTTTGGCGGAAATCTGACGAAGCAGACCTTTCAGCTTCATGGAACGTATCTGGATACAGACCGGGAAGTGCTTCTGGCGGAAGATCAGGCGGAAGTTAAGCCCAATGATTACGGGTTTATTTATAATGGAAGTCTGTACTGGGTAGGAAAGGGCGGCAGGATTCTGGAAGAGACGGAGGCAGTTCGGAAAGATGATCTCTATGAAGGCCAGGTTCTGGAATATACCCTGATGGCCATTGCCAGATATCCGGCAGCCGTATCAGCGGCGGTGATGAAGAACAGCCTGCTGGCTACTGGTTCTGAACTGGAAGGGGAGACTGCCACCCCGTCCGAGCGCGGGGAAGGGAATTCCGACAGAGAAGAGCGAAGTATTTTAAAGCGAGCGACACCTGGAGAGCTGGCAACTCTGCCGGAGTGGGACAGCTCCAATGGAATTTATGAAATTCCGGAAGAGGATGACAGACTCGGGATGCAGAGACTGCTTTTGGCAGAGGGAAGGGCAAAGACCATGGATCTTTACCTCTGCGACGATTTCATTGATATCACAGGAGCCGACGGTACATTTCGCCAGCTGGGAGATGAGGAATATGAGCTGACGGATGTGACCATACCATCTTTCCGTTCTTTTACCAATGCCAATGGATTCCCTGTGGAAAAGGGAAAGTATACGGCGGAGATAGTTCTGGGCACGGACCGGCATCAGACGGCGGCGGCCGCTTTTTCCATCGATGAAAATGCCCATACCTACCGCTTTCCAGCAGGAACCAACCGCTTTTTTATTCGGATCCGGAATGTTTCAGAGTCTCTGTACATCAACCAGTTTGATATTGAACTGAATGTGGAATTTCACTTGAATCCTATGAAACCGGTGATGGAAAGCGGCATCATCCGCAACAATGACGGGCTGATCGTGGAATATGGAGGAATCCATCACAATACGGTGTTTGACGATTCTTATCTGGGATCGGACCGGGACAGAGTGCGCCAGCGGGACATGGATACCTATGGTCTGCTGGTACAGCGGTGGTATTACGATTATCCGTATGAGTCTGATACAGTATATCATGACGTCGCCGTGAGCGTAGATGAATTTCAGGGAGGAGACAGAGGATATACGGCATTGGCCAGGTTCCGGTCGGATATTTACCGGGCGGAGAATCTGGAAGGATGGAGTCTGTACTCCCTGCTTCCGGAGGGCGTGGAGGTAGATGAGGAGAAGGCCGGGACAGCGAAGGTATCGGTCAATGGCTTCTGTGATGAGTTTGGAAGCCGTTTGAACGGGGAGCGCTTAAAGGATGGCTTTTCCCTTCACATTACAGAAAATTTCAGAAATTCCGGAAGGACTCTGGTGGAAGGGAGGTTTGATTATAAACAAGATCCGGTGAGCTGTCAGAACGGACCTGGTTCAGCAGTGCTGGAGCTGCCGGTTCTGATCAGTTTTGAGTCTCTCGAGGAGCACGGAACTTCCTATGTGATCGGGGCAGAGCAGATAATCTCCGGAGACAGGAAGAAGAGCAGCGCTTATATGAGCGGCAAAAACGGGCGGGATGATGGATCAGCATTCAACGATGAAAACTGGCGAGATATCAATGGGGATGGAAATATCCTACAGTCCCTGGTATTTAACAGTGCGTCCGCGTCTGTGACCCAGGTAATGGCAACGCAGATCGAGCTGCAGAAAACGGTCAATACGCCGAGAACCTATGGAGGATACTGGACCAATCTGGGGGAGGACGGGAAGCGGAAAAATATCTGGGCCTATTTCGGCCATGAATACGTTTACCGCCTGAAAGTCAGAAACATCGGCACGCCGGCCAAACATGTGGTGATCTACGATCATTTGGAAAATGGAAAGACTTCCTCTGGGGAAACGAGCCAGTGGAAGGGAACTTTTGTCCGGGCGGATGTTTCCCGGGCACAGGAGCTGGGACTGGACCCAATGGTGTGGTATTCCCTGAAAGACAATCCCGGCACACTGGAGAGCGGAGACTGGACTAAGGAGATGCCGGGATCAGGGCAGGCAGTAAAGGCTGTAGCTGTGGAGTTTCAGGCAGAGCGGATGATCACTTCCCAGGAAGTATGGGTGGATCTCCATATGATGGCGCCGGGAGAGCAGGATGAACTGGTGGGAAAACGGACAGTGAATGGGTTTTCCGCTTCCTTTTCCGCAGGAGGAAGGATGGACGCTCTGGACTCCAATCCCGTCAGCGTGCTGCTGGACTACCCCAAAGGAACAGTGGCCATCGAGAAGACAGATGAAATTTCCGGGGAGAAGCTGACCGGTTTTGAGTTTGAGCTGCTCACGGAAGATGGGGTGCGGGCAGCTTTGATCCGCGACAGCGGCATGGAACCGGAAGATATTGAGACGGGAACCTACCTGCTGAGGGAGATCAAGGCTCCGGCAGGATATGAGAAGGCTCCGGATCAGAAAATTACCATTCAAATCGGCCTGAACTCTGTGAAGGTGAAGGATCCCAGAATTCCGGGAAGTCTGCGTCTTGTAAAGACGGATGCCTCCGATCCGGAGCGTCATCTGGAGGGAGCTGTCTTCCGACTGCTGAGAGAGGATGGTTCCACGGTTCGAGAAGGACTGAAAACGGATGAAAAAGGCGAGCTGGCAGTGGAGGATCTGGAATGGGGAACCTACTGGCTGGAGGAGACCAAAGCTCCGGACGGCCACTACCTGTATGGAAATCTGAGGAAGATGTTCACCGTTGGAGCCAGCCAGCTTACAGCAGAGCTGGAGATGGAAAACCGCAGTTATGGAACGGTTGTGTTGAGCAAAAAGGATCAGGATCAGCCGGGAAAGGGCGTACCTGGAGCAGAATACGAGCTGTACACGCAGAAGGGAAAACTTCTGGGAAGCTATATCACAGACCAGGATGGAGAGATCAGAGTAGGCCGGCTGGAGTGGGGCACTTACTATTTTCAGGAAAAAACGCCGGCTCCCGGTTATGAGTTAAACGACGAACGAATCGATTTTACTGTATACAGGGAAAATGCTCTCTCAGAAATTCATCTGGAAACGAAAGATGGGGAACAGACGGCATCGGTTGTTCTGATCAAGTATGATGAGGAGGAGCCGGAGCGGAAGCTTTCAGATGCAGTGTTTTCCCTTCAGAGGGAGACTGGCACGAAAACCATGGACCTGGGCACATACAAAACGGACCGCTCAGGAACGCTGACCATCAGCGGTCTGAAATTTGGGGAGTACGTGCTGCGGGAGATCAAAGCGCCGGAAGGTTACAGCCTGGCGGAAGACGGAGAGATAGAGTTTGCCCTGGATGCATCCACCGCCGGGAAGGTTCTGGAATTTCAGTATGGAAACCCCAGGAAAAAAGGAGCTCTCCGCCTGCAGAAGGTGGATGATGAGAAGGTTCCGGTGGAAGGAGCCGTCTTCGACCTTTATAAGGATGGGACGCTTTTCATGGAGGGACTGGTGACCGATGAATTCGGCTTTATTGAAATCGGAAATCTCCAGAATCCTGTACTGGGGAGAATACGTTTTAAAAGAGACGGAAACTCCCAAAGGGTATGAGAGCCCGGAGGAAACCTGGAAATTTGTCATTGATGGAGAGCATGTTCAGGTCCCGGTTACAGTTACGGCAGTAAACAAAAGGAACCGGGGATCCGTGAAATTGATGAAGTACCGGAAAGGAGACCGGGATGCGCTGATTCCCGGAGCAGTTTACGGCCTTTACACTACGGAAGGAATCTGTCTTCAGCGTCAGACTACGGATGAGAAAGGAGAAGCGGTTTTTGACGAAATTCCGTGGGGAGCGTATTACCTCCAGGAGATTTCGGCTCCGGAGCCCTATGTGGTGTCGGAAGAGAAGCTGCGCTTTTCAGTCAATCAGGATAACTGCCATGTCCAGCAGATTCTGGAAGGCGAGGATGATGTGCGGAGAACATCACTGACCATTACTAAAAAGATTGGCAGCGGAGATTTCTATGAACCTTTTGGAGCGCCTGCATTTTTGTATCGGATCGAGGGCACAGACGGAGCGGGCAGGGAACACGTCTGGTATCGTCAGATTGTGCTGGGAGATGAGAATTATTCCGGTTCTGTCACTTTAAGCAATATAGAGGCTTCCGACGAAAACGGCTACCGGATCACAGAACTGGAGACAGCCCGCTATGAGCTGGCGGGGATTTCCGGGACCAATATCCGGGAGGCGGACCTGGAGAGCAGAAGTGTTGTGGCGGATTTGTATCGGAAGGACAGGGCGGAAGCGGTGTTTGAGAATCATCTGGAAGAATGGCAGAAATATTCCCATACAACCAGTGCGGTGAATATGGTAAAAAAGGCCAGAACCCTGACCTATCTGCAGGTGGAATATACGGGGCCGGAAGATGTTACCGCCTATTTTAAGGACGGTGTGTTCCGGATCGGGGACGACCGGGAGTTTTTGGAGAAATATCTGGATGTCACGGCATTTTACGATGCGGAGGACAGCGGCGGAAATATTTCCAGGAAGCTTTCCTGGAAGGAATTTCACATAGAGCCGGATACCCTGGAAGGATATGGAACGGCGGCACCCTATACCTATAACCTTCACGTTTCCTATGAGGAGCATGGAGTGAAACGATCCGGAGCGTTCCAGGTGGAGGCAAAGGCGGATCGGGCCCTTTATACGATGATATACCATGATCCCTCAGGAAAACAGACAGGATTCCTGCAGGAACCGGTAAGGTATGGAACTACGGCGCTGCTGAGACCGGAAGCACCGGCCGGGTACCAGTTTGCCGGGTGGTTTGAAAATTCTGATTTTACCGGAAGCAGTTACCAGCCAGGAGCAGATTTTGTCAATACGGACCGCAGGGAGGTACATCTCTATGGAAAATGGCTTCCGATTCCTTATTCTGTCACCTATCATCTGGGAGGCGGAACCCTGTCAGGACAGAAAACATCTTATACCGTGGAGACGGAGTCCTTTGCCCTTCCGGCGCCGGTGAGAAACGGCTATCGTTTTACCGGATGGACCGGATCCAACGGCGGCAGTCCCCAGGCCAGTGTGACTGTGGAACAGGGAAGTACGGGAGATAAGGTCTACACTGCCAACTGGGAGCCGGTTTCCTACTCTATTTCCTATAATCTGAATGGGGGATCCATAAGCGGGCAGAAAACGTCCTATACCATTGAAACTGTGGACTTTCTTCTGCCGACGCCGGTGAGAAACGGCTATCAGTTTACCGGATGGACCGGATCCAATGGAACAGTGCCTCAGATTCAGGTGGCGGTGGTAAAAGGCGGTACAGGAAACCGCACTTATACAGCAAATTGGAAACAGCTGTACGGGGTACTAATGGAAGGCGCGGAGTTTAATTCCACTGTCAAACGTCTGTCCACAGGAGTGAGCAGTACCTCCGGGACGGTCAACACTGTGATCAAGAGTATTCAGGTTACGACGGGGGCGGTGCCGGCCGGTGCAAAGACAGCGGTGGTATCGGATAAGGACAGTCCGGCGGAGATCCTGGCATATTTCGACCAGAATACAGGCTGTCTCTACCTGTCGTGTCCGGTTTCGGATATTCGGTTAAATTCGTCATCCTATTATTTATTTAACAATATGGATGGCCTCACGTACATTGACATGCGTCCATTTGATACGTCCGGCGTGGTAAACGCCAGCGGAATGTTTGGCAGCTGCGACAATCTGACAGGTGTTAATCTCAGTCAGATGAATACTCAGAATATGACTTCCATGA
>NBJMR02800__coassemble_2332_pt1 | contig 14802 bp, 12 predicted proteins | sample NBJMR02800__metabat2_low_PE_040 | metagenome-assembled genome bin NBJMR02800 | reverse complement strand
TGATGTTCGCGGCAGGGCGCCACAGCCCGGTGGGCCTGTTGAAATTCACCCTGCCCTATCTGCTGATCGCGGTGGTGACCCTGGTGATCAGCGCCAGCATTTTCTTCCCGGTATATCCGGCTTAAGATTGGAGGGAGATTTCATATGAGAGAACAGGTTCAGGCCCAGGCTCTGCCGGATGTGGAGAGCCTGACCATCGATCCGGAACATTATTACAGACAGGTGCTCCACGGATATTATCAGTTTGACTGCGTCGTGCAGGAGGGAGTCACCCGCTCTGCCAAATTCTACATTCCGGAGAATACGGTATTCAACCAACCCACAGTGTTCGTGGCGGTCCCCGACGGGGAGGAGAGCTGGGAGTTCCTGGTAAAAAGCGGCTGGAAACAGATGGCAGACGAGAGACATCTGTGTATCGTTCTCATGGAGCCGGAAAATGGCGCCTGGAAGGATGAGGAGGCAGATATGGCCTACATCGCAGCCCTCAACGAGGATGTGAGCTTCCGCCCGTTTTTCTGCGCGTTTTCTTCCAATTTCTATGGCGTGGCCTACGGGACAGCGGCGGATACCCTCGGAAAGCAGGCCCGCAGATCCCCCAAATGCTGGGCCGGGATCGCTCTGCTGGGCAGTCAGGGGATGACGGAGGAGGAGAAGACCTTCCTGGAGGAAAAAGAGACGAAGGTTCCCGGCGTGACCTGCAGCCAGGTACAGATGCCGGCGTGGATTGCGGCTGCGGAAAAGACAGAAGATGTGGAGCGGGAGCTTGCGTTCTACTGCGGCACCGACCACAGCGGCGGCAGCCGGACCATGGAAGCGGGCGGTGAGATCTGGACTCCCCAGGCGGGAGGCACCGTGGATGAGCACTGGTGCGCCAACGTGGTCTTTGACCGGAGAAACTGGGAGGACTGTCTGGGCTTTGACTGCGCCTGCCGAATCTATGACACCGTATTTGCAGGCGTGTACCGCTATCCCGGCAATGGAAACGGGGCGCTCCGCAGAAACGGAGATATCCGTTCCAGAGGATTTCAGAAGTTTTCGGAAAAAGTGGCCGGCGGATATCATGAGGACGGCAGGGACAGCTACCGGAGAGAGTGGTGGGTCTATCTGCCGGAGAGCGCGGACCGGACCAAGCCGGTTCCGGCGGTGTTTGTGTTCCACGGGGCAGGGGGAAGCTGCGATGAGATCGCGGACCGCTCCGGCTGGGCCTATGTGGCGGAAAAGTACGGATTTCTCATTATCTGCCCGGGAGCTTCCGTTCCCAACCGTGTCCGTCATGTGAGCAATATGGTGACCAACGAGATGTTCCGCAGCATGTGGAATACGGGAAATCCTCAGGAAGAGCGCCCGGCGGACATGCTGTTCATCGATTACCTGTACCGATGGCTGACGGAGCACTACAACGTGGACAGAAGCCGGATCTATGCCAGCGGTCAGTCCTCCGGCGGCATGATGTCCTGGGCCTGCGCGGCTTACCGGCCGGATTATTTCGCAGCCACCGCTCCGGTGTCCGCGAAGTGCATCGACATTGAGTCAGAGCATCCCAATCCTCCGGTGGACGGCTCCATCATCCCGGTGATGACCAATCTGGGACTGGAGGATGGAATGTTTAAGGGCGGCTATGGGACGGAGGACGCGAAGGCACTCATCGACCACTGGTGCAGCCGCTTCCATCTGGAACCGGGCTGGGACGGCTACACCTACGCCGACGGAGGCAAAAACTGCAGTTTCCAGGACGGCCTGTTTACCAATTATCTGTTCCGCACCAAGGACGGAGTGCCCATCCTCCGCTGTGTGGAGGCGGCCACAAAGGCCCACGCCATCTGGCCTTCTGAGTGTGAGATGGCCTGGACCCAGTGGTTCTCCAGATTCTCCAAGGATCCGGAGACGAAAGAACTGTATTACGATGGGAAAAAGGTAGAGATCTGATAAATAAGAGGGGAGAAATGATGCTGCCGGCGTCATTTCTCCCCTTTCTGGTGTTGAGGGGAATTGTGGTCTGTGCTATACTTTTACGTGCGAATTTTATGACCGGAGCCGGCGGAAATGGAGGAATGTATGAACGGAAAAATCGTAGTAGTCAACGCGGAGAAAATTGATTACGACCACAAAATGGATTTTTCAGCTATGGGAGAAAATGCGGAGATCTATCCGGACAGCACAGCGGAGGAGATCCTGGCCCGGGCGGAAGGGGCTGAGGTGCTGGTGACAAAGGAGCTTCCTGTGGATGGGGAGCTGATCCGGAAGCTGCCGGAGAGCGTGAAATTGATCTGCGAGGCGGGAACGGGGTACAACAACATCGATCTGGAAGCCAGCAGAGAGCGGGGAATCATGGTGTGCAACGTGCCTTCCTACTCTTCGGAGCGGGTGGCCCACACGGTGATTATGATGATCCTGAATCTGAGCAGTTCCATGGTCCGTCAGCAGCGGATGCTTTTTGAGGGAAACCATGACAATTTCACCAAACGGCTGATGGTAGATCATGTGGAAGTCAACGGAAAGACTCTGGGGATCGTTGGCGCCGGTCACATCGGGAGAGCGGTGATCCGGGTGGCGCAGGCCATGGACATGAAGATTCTGGCCTGTTCCCGCCGGAAAAAAGAGGATGAGGACGGGATCCACTATGTGTCCCTGGAGGAGCTGTTGAAGGAGAGCGATTACGTGTCCCTCCACTATCCGCTGACGGAGGAGACCAGACACATGATTGATAAGGAAAAACTGGCTCTGATGAAGCCCACCGCCTTCCTGATCAACACCGCCAGAGGCGCCCTGATCGATGAGAAGGCGCTGATCGAGGCCCTGCAGAACGGAGTGATCGCCGGGGCCGGCCTGGACGTGCAGGAGGAGGAGCCGCCCCGGGAGGACAGTCCCCTCTACACCATGGACAACGTGGTTCTCACTCCCCACATGGGCTGGCGGGGACTGGAGACCAGGCAGCGCCTGATCAACCTGACGGCGGAAAATATCCGGGCCTATATGGACGGAAAGCCGAAAAATGTGATTGTGGGATAAATATTTTTATTCATCATTGACAAAAACCCTCCGCCCATGTATCATATGATTAAGCACATTAACTATTAAGTACGTTTAAAAAATAGAAGAGGAGGAATTGTCATGACAGAGTTACAGAGGCATTTTCAGGAAAAGGCAGAAAGCTATAAGGATTACACCGTCGACTGCCGCAGGAAGATCCACGAGATGGCGGAGCTGAGCAACGAGGAAGTAAACACCAGCGCCTTCGTGGAGGAAGAGCTGAAGAAGATGGGCCTGCCCACGGTACGGCCGGCGGAGTACACGGTGGTGGCCGTGCTGGATACGGGAAGACCGGGTAAAAAGGTGGCTCTGCGGGCAGATCTGGATGCTCTTGCGGTGCCGGAAAATCCTGACAATCTGGCGGGCCCCCGGGTGTGCCGGTCCAATACCCCGGACAAAACCTGCCACGCCTGCGGCCACGACGCCCACAGCGCCATGCTTCTGACGGCGGCGAAGATTCTGACGGAGGAGAAAGACCATCTGAACGGAACGATTTACTTCTGCTTTGAGCAGGGGGAAGAGACCGGAAAGCTGATTGGAGCCACCGGCATCTTAAACTACTTAAAAGAACAGGGTGGTGTGGACACGGTGTGGGCCATCCACGTTTACAACAAGCTGGAGAGCGGAAAACTCTGCGTGGACGCCGGCCCCAGAATGGCAGGAGCGGCCGGAGTGGATACGACTATCATAGGAAAAAGCGGCCACGGCTCCCGGCCGGACCGGGCCATCAACCCCGTTTTCTGCGCGGCCAGCATTCTGCCTAACCTGGCGTCCGCCTTTATCAATCAGTTAAATGTGGAAGAGACGGTGACTTGCGGCATTACCTCCATTGAGGGCGGCGGGGAGTCTTCCAATATCATTCCGGATACGGCGCGCATCCGCGGTTCTTTCCGCTTTTTCAATGTGAAAGAAGGGGAGAAAGCGGTTCAGGTATATCGGAAGGTCAGCGACGCCACAGCGGAGATGATGGGCTGCCGGGCGGAACACAATCCGGTCAGAGAGCGTGTGCTGGGCAATCCCTGCATCAACGATGAAAAGTGCAGCCAGATCGCGGCCGCGGCCATCGGCGCGGTGACCCCGGAGGGAACTGTCACCACGGCGGAGAAATGGTATGCGTCGGAGTCCTACAGCTTCTACCTCTCCACCTATCCGGGCATCCTCTGCCACCTGGGCATTAAAAACGAGGCATATGGAAGCGGAGCTGAGCATCACAACACCTATTTCGATGTGGACGAGGGAGTACTTCCCCTGGGTGTTCTGGCTACAGCAGCCTACGCAGCGGCCTTCTGCGGGGAGGACGCGGAAAAATGAGTGAGCAGCAGAAAGCCTGCGCTGCCGCCTGCGGCAGCAACATCATCTTCGGCTTCAGTTTCTTAGCGTCCAGCATTGCCATGGAGGCAGCGGACCCTCTGCTTCTGCTGGCCATACGTTTCTTGTTGTCGGCAGGCTTTATGACCGTTCTGATCCTGGCGGGAGCCGTCCGCGTTCATCTGAAGGGGAAGAGGCCCTGGCGGCTGATTCCCCTGGGGCTGCTTCAGCCGGTGATCTATTTTATCTGTGAAAACTATGGAATCATGTACACCAATTCCTCTTTTGCGGGAACCATGATTGCCCTGATTCCCCTGGCGACCCTGTTTATGGGGATTATCTTTCTGGGAGAAACCTGCGGTCCGGCCCAGATCGGCTGGGCAGTCTGCTCCTTTGTGGGAGTGGCGGTGGTATCTCTGTTCGGAAGTGAGGCCGGAGTGGTGTCTGCGAAGGGAATTCTGATCCTGGTGGCGGCGGTGCTGTCCAACGCCCTGTTTATGGTCCTGAGCCGCAGCCTGGCGGAGGAGTTTTCCGCTTTTGAGAGGACCTACGTCATGTTCCTCATGGGAGGCGGGGCTTTTACCGTGCTGGCGGCGGCGGAGAACCGGTTTGATCCGGGGAGAATCGCCGCAGCTCTGGCGGCCTGCGCCAAGCCGGATTTTGCGGCGGCGGTGATCTATCTGGCTCTGGTGTCCTCCGTGCTGGCCTTCCTTCTGATCAATTACAGCACAGGAAAGATTGAGGCCCGCCGTTCCTCTTCCTTTGCCAGCATTTCCACCGTGGTGTCCATCGCGGCGGGAGTGGTTTTCCGAGGGGAACCTTTCGGTCTTCCCCAGCTGATCGGCTCTGTTTTGATTCTGGTGGGAGTGTACCGCCTGAATGTGGGGGATTCCCGCTGAAATCTGGAAAAAAATTTTTAAAATGATAATTTTTTCTCCGAAAAAAATAAAATCCGGTGGGAAAACATCTGGATTTGTGGTATGATAGAAAAACAGGCAGCGGGCGGTGCGGAGCGGCGGGGAGCCGCTCCGCCCTGTTATCCGTGATTAAGGTCTGGAAGGAAAAGGGAAGAAATGGAAAACGAGCGCTACAATTTATTTGTCCAGCTGGTGGAGGAATTTGACCGCGGCTGCGACCTGGCGGAGGAATACGACGCCCTTCTGCACAATTACAACGGGACGATCCTGTTTCAGGCGGAATCCCAGATGATAAAAATGATCGGAGACAACCCGGGAATTACCGCATCGGAGATTTCCAAGCGGTTTGGAAAGACGGGGAGCGCGTCGTCTCAGCTGATCCGGAAGATGAAAGAAAAGGGATGGGTCAGACAGGAGAGGAATCCGGACAACAACCGTCTGTACAATCTTTTCTTAACGGAAGAGGGGGAGACGATCTATCAGAACCACAAACAGTTTGAGGAGAGATGTTATCAGAGAACGTTTCACAGTCTGGATGAATTTACAGAGGAAGAGCTCAGAGTCTATATAGCCATTCAGCGGTGCATGAACGCCACGTTCCACCTGGATGTGGAGGAGAGCCGCAAGCTGGGCACGAAGCGCCAGAAATCAAACGCGTCAAGCTGAACAATTTACCGGAAGCAAAGGCTTCCTGCCGGTGTCAAGAGAGACCCGGCGGGGAGCCTTTTTGCTTTTTTCTTTCACAGCAATGGCTGTGAAAGAGAGAAAATGCTGAAAACACAAAGGTTTCGACGAAAAGAAAATTGGAATATTTCAACTAAAAAGTTTAGGCAATAAACCATTTGGTCATTTAAAATGACGGCAAAAATGTGATTTGCTGTTGACAACCTATGGGAATGATTGTATAATTAAGACACTAAATACATAAGGCACTTAATGATTAAGGACATTATAATAAAGTACCAGAAGAAAGGAGATCTTTAATATGACAGATCTGGGAAAGAAATTTAAGGAGGCAGAACCTTACATCATCGAAATGCGCCGCTGGTTTCATCAGCATCCGGAGCTTTCGCTGAAGGAGAAGGAGACTTCCGAGAAGATCAAGGAAGAGCTGGACAAAATGGGGATTCCCCATGAGGATTTAAAGCCCAACTACGGAGTTGTGGCCACGATCCAGGGAAAGGATTCCGGCAAGGTAATTGCAGCCAGAGCTGACATCGATGCACTGCCTGTGACGGAGGACACGGGGCTTCCTTTCGCTTCCTGCAATGCCGGCGTGATGCACGCCTGCGGCCACGACGCCCATGCGGCTATGCTTCTGGGAGTGGCAAAGGTGCTGAACGAGGTGAAGGATGAGTTAAACGGCACGGTGAAGCTGGTATTCCAGGTATCTGAGGAGAATGGAATGGGTTACCAGGAGATTCTGGACTATTTTGAATCCATCGGCGGTGTGGACCGGGTGATCGGTCTTCATATCTGGAGCACCCTTCCCGCGGGTGAGATTCTGCTGATTCCCGGATCTGTATTTGCCGGCGGCACGGGATTTACCTGCAGGGTCAACGGACAGGGCGGCCACGGAGCAAGACCGGATCTGGTGAAGGATCCCATCAAGGCGGCCTGCGACCTGGTGCTGAAGCTGGCGTCCATTCCCACCAACTTCTACGACGTGCTGGATCACTCCGTAGTATCTGTGGGACAGATTCAGTCCGGAACCATGGGCAATATCTTCCCGTCCTACGCGGAGATCAAGGGAACCACCCGCTACTACAAGACCGGCGGCGTAGATGCCATCAAGAAGATCATGCAGCAGATCGCCGACGGCGTGGGAACCACCTACGGCGTGAACATTGAGATCGACCACAACGGCGGCGTGCTTCCGGTTTACAATACTCCGGAGCTGATCCCCCATGCGAAAGAGCTGGTGGCGGACGTGGATGGCCTGGAGGTATCTCCCCAGACAGATCCCATCTGCGCAGGCGATGACTTCTGCTACATTCTGAACAAGTATCCGGGCTTTTACGGAGTCCTGGGAGCGGGATCACCGGACAGCTATCCCCAGCATCACGCCAAGTTCGATGTGAAGGAGTCGGAATTCCGCAAAGGCGCAGAATTTATGGGCCGTTACATTGCTGATTATTTAAAATAAATCAATCATAAAAGAAAGAGGGGAATGTGTAATGGGTAAAAAAGAAGCGGGAACAAAGAAAAAAGCGTTTAAAATGCCCCATCTGCTGTGGATTATGCTGGGTCTGCTGCTGATCGCCAGCATCCTGACCTACATTATCCCGGCCGGACAGTTTGCCACAGATGAGGCGGGCAACGTGCTGGGAGACCAGTTTAATTATCTGGGCTATCAGACACCGGTGAATCCCTGGCAGATGCTCATGATGATCGTGGACGGCTTCAGCGGCTCCGCAGCCGTAATCTGTACCGTTCTGAGCATGGGAGCCATGACGGGAGTGGTACTGTCCACCGGAGCTTTCGATGACATTTTAAACTATGCCATCTTCAAACTGAAAGACAAAGGCGAGATGGTGCTGATCTCCGGTCTGTTCATCCTGATGGTATACCTTGGATCCTTCGGCGGATCAGACGCCCTGATCGCCGTGGTGCCCATCGGTGTGATCTTCTGTAAGAAAATGAAGCTGGATCCCATCTGCGCCATCGGCGTTACCACCTATGCAACGCTGATCGGTTTCGGAACCGGCCCCACCAAGCAGTACATCACCCAGCTGATGATGGGCGTTCCCATGTATGGGGCGTTCGGAACCATGTTCATCAGCCAGAACTTCTTTATGATCGTCGGCCTGGTATTCCTGCTGATGTATGTGAAGAAGATCCGCAAGGATCCCACCAAATCCCTGATGTGGGACGAGGGATGGAATCCGGATGCCATGGAAGTGAACGCCAGCGACGAGTCCAAGCTGGGAACTGACGTGAAGCTGCCTGGAAGATCCGTTGGCATCGTTCTGGTGTTTGCTCTTCAGTATGTGATTATTGTGGCTTACTCCCTCAGCGGCGGCACCAATACTCAGCCGGTGATGGTGGCTCTGGCTATTCTTGTCTCCATCATCTGCGGAATTATCGCCGGGTATTCTCCCGACAAGCTGGGCGATGAGTTTGTAAAAGGCCTTCAGAGCATGGTATTTGTATGCTTCGTTATCGGACTTGCAAGAGTAATGTCTCTGGTTTTGACCGATGGAAATATTTTTCACACCATCGTGTACGTGCTCACGAGACCGCTGATGGATCTGCCCAGATCTGTGGCCAGCATCGGTATGACGGCGATCATCTCCGTGATCAACCTGGTGATTCCGTCCGCAACCTCCAAGGCTGCCATTCTGGTGCCCATTATCCAGCCCATTGCCAACACTCTGGGAATGGATCCCAACCTGGCAGTGCAGGCTTTCCAGTACGGCGACGGCTTTACCAACATCGTATCCCCGTTCCTGGGCTGGACCATCGGTTCCTGCGCAATGGCGGGCGTGCCCTATCCGAAATGGTTAAAATGGGCTCTGCCGAAAGTTCTTGCCTTTATCGTGCTGGGATTTGTGATCATGTTCATCCTGACCGAGTCTGGCTGGACTGCATTCTAAAAGGAAAACAGCAGAAATTATTGTCATAAAACAAACTCCTTACACAAGAAAACGCCGTTCCCGTCCGGGCGAAACAGCCCCGGATGGGAACGGCGTTTTCCTGTTTTATGAGTTACTCCCGGATCAGAGTACCCGCCTTTCCGGTCAGGGCCTCTTTTGCCAGGGCCTGGGTGGTGATCACGGCGGTCCGGCCTTTTCCGGCCTTGATGAATTCCACGGCGGCCTGGATCTTCGGCGCCATGCTGTTTTTGCCGAACTGGCCTTCCTCCAGGTAAGCGGCTGCCTCGGCGGCCGTCATTTCCCGGATGGGAGTCTGGTTCTCTTTTCCGTAATTTAAGGAGACGCAGTCCACGTCGGTGAGAATCATCAGCATATCCGCGTCCACCTCTTTGGCCAGAAGTCCGCTCACCAGATCCTTCTCAATGATGGCGCTGGCTCCCTTTAAGAGCTGACCCTGCTCCATCACCGGGATGCCGCCGCCTCCGCAGGCGATCACCAGCTGATCGGCGTCCAGAAGGGCGCGGATGGCGTCGATCTCCACAATGGCCACCGGCTTCGGAGCGGCCACCATGCGCTGGAAGCCTTTGCCGGGAATTTCCGTCACGTAATTGCCTTTTGCCTCCTCAGCCTCCGCCTCGGCGGCGGTCATAATGCGGCCGATCTTCTTTGCGGGAGTGTAGGAGGATTCGTCATAGGGATCCACAGTCACCTGGGTGAGGATGGTGGAAACCGGTTTGTAGATGCCCCGCTTTACCAGTTCTGTGCGGATGCCGTTCTGCAGGTCATAGCCGATATATCCCTGGCTCATGGCGGAGCAGACGGACATGGGGGCGGGGGTGTAGCCCTCGTGCTGCCGGCCGAATTCGTTCATGGCGGTGTGGATCATGGAGAGCTGGGGCGCGTTGCTGTGAACTACGGCCACCTGCCAGCTGTCCTGAATGAAATCCCCGATGGTTTTCGCTGTTCTGGCCACCGCCTCCTTCTGCTCCGGAAGGTTTGTCCCCAGGGCGTCGTGGCCCAGAGCCATTACAAGTCTCTTTTTTGCCATATGAAATACCTCTTTCCTTGCTTTCTTCTGAAGGCGCGGCGCGCCTGTTTTCGTTAAGGATATTATAGGGGCAGGGGGAGAAAAATGCAAGAAATAAGTTGGAAAGGGGAAATTCCTGTGGTATGATAACCATGTTATGAAGAAATTGAGAAGATATGCCGGAATGATCTGGCAGACAGTGAGTCCCCTGTTTATATTCTGGGGAGTGACGGCGGCGGTGGTGAGCGCATTTGGCATTCTCTGGATGATGCTTGGGAGCCGCCTGACATTTCTGTACAGCCATATGGTGGATGTGACCCTTCTGCTGTCGGGGGCCGCGGCTCTGTGGGCGGCCTGGATCCTGTGGAGGATCGATGGGAGAGAGGGAATCTGGTACGGCGAGGTGCGCAGAAAACTGCCGGCGGAGGCGGTGCTTCCCTGCATCGGTACGGCGGTGGGGGCCAGCGTGGCGGGAAACTGTCTCCTCTCCCTTCTCCATCTGACGGAGCTGGGAAGCGGACAGGCTCAGTCGGCGCTGGAACAGGGAAATCCTGTGGTGGTGATTGTGAGCACCTGTCTGGCAGCGCCCCTGGCGGAGGAGATGGTATTCCGGGTGCTCACTTACCGGAGATTGAGAAGAAATATGAATACAGTCCCGGCGGTGGCAGTCTCCGCACTGCTGTTCGCCCTGTACCATGGAAATATTTCCCAGGGGCTTTACGCCTTTTTTGTGGGAGCCGCCCTGGCTCTGCTCATGGAGGCCTATGACAGCGCGGCGGCCCCCATTCTGGCCCATATGGCGGCCAATACGGTCTCGGTGCTGCTCACCTGGGCCGGCACGGGAGATATTCTGTCGGTGGGTATATTCCGGCGGGCGGCGGCTATTCTAATATTTGGAGGAATCCTGGTGCTCAGCCTGCGCCGTGCGGCTGCATACGGGAAAAAGAGATTAACCGAAGGAGGTACGACATGAAACTGTTGTCAGTGGCAATCCCCTGCTACAATTCAGAAAACTATATGCGGCACTGCATCGAGAGCCTGCTCCCCGGCGGCGACGAGGTGGAGATCCTGATCGTGGACGACGGATCCACAAAGGACCGCACCGGGGAGATTGCGGACGAATATGAAAAGAAATATCCCGGCATATGCAGGGCGATCCACCAGGAAAACGGCGGCCACGGAGAGGCGGTGAACGCCGGCCTGCGAGGTGCCTCCGGAATCTATTTCAAAGTGGTGGACAGCGACGACTGGGTCAACGAGGAAGCCTACATGGAGATCCTGGACACTCTCCGCAGTTTTGTGAAGGGGGAAAAGACCCTGGATCTGCTGGTCAGCAATTTTGTCTATGAAAAACAGGGCGTGAAGCGGAAAAAGGTGATGAACTACCAGAAGGCCCTTCCCGTGCGCCAGCTGATCACCTGGAACGAGGTGAAGCACTTCATGCTGGGCCAGTACATCCTGATGCACTCGGTGATCTACCGCACGGAGCTGCTGCGGGAGTGCGGGCTGGAGCTGCCGAAGCACACCTTCTATGTGGACAATATTTTTGTGTATCAGCCCCTTCCTTATGTAAAGACCCTTTACTATCTGGATGTGAACTTCTACCGGTATTTTATCGGAAGAGAGGACCAGTCCGTCAATGAGAAGGTGATGATCGGCAGGATTGACCAGCAGATTCTGGTGACGAAGCTGATGCTGGGATACTACGACGTGATGAAGCTGCCCAACCGCCGGCTGCGCAGCTATATGATCAAATATCTGGAGATCATGATGACCATCTGCTCTATTCTGGCCATCCGGTCAGAGACGCCGGAGAATATGGAGAAGAAAAAAGAGCTGTGGCAGTATCTGAGACAGAAAAACCTGCCTCTCTACCTCAGACTGAGATGGGGATTTCTGGGGCAGGGAGTGAATCTGCCGGGAAAAGGAGGCAGGAAGGTATCCTCCGCCGGATACAAGATCGCCCAGAAATTCTTCGGATTTAATTAATTTCTGGAACGGCTGGGAGAGTCTGGAAGAGCGGACGCGGATGACGGTCAGATGTCTGCGGGAAGCGGAAAAAGTGGGCAAAAGGACGAAGGATGGCGATTTTTTTGACAAAGTATTGTAGATTATCGGCAAGTGACCGTTGACGAATCCGCCCGGAGCTAGTAAAATAGCATATAGGATTAACGGGGACGAAATCCTGGAAAACAGCCCTTCCGGCCAATAAAATACAGGAAGACCGGATGGGCGGTAAGTAAAAAGGAGGATAACATCATGAAAGAATTCAAGTATACGGTAACGGATCCGGAGGGAATTCATGCACGTCCGGCGGGAGAGCTGGTAAAGAAGGCAAAGGAGTTCCAGTCTTCTATTACGATCACGAAGGACGGCAAATCTGCTGATGTGAAGAGACTGTTCGCTCTGATGGGACTGGCGATTAAGCAGGGACAGGAAGTAACCCTTACCATCGAGGGCGCAGATGAGGATACAGCTGCCGCTGCAATGGAAGAGTTCATGAAGGCGAATTTATAATCAGAACTGCGCTGTAAGCTGCGCATTATATTGTGAGACTACGCGAGGAGAGCTGGAGTAGAGCGTTGATGGCTCTCCTCTTTCTTTAGGTCATAAGGAGGGTGCAAACCATGAAAACATATGAGGGAAAGAGCGTATTCGGCGGCGTTGCCATCGGAAAAGTTCTGGTATATAAGAAGGGCGAGCAGCAGGTAAAGCGCTACCGCGTAAGCGATACCAAAGCGGAGATTGAGAGATTTGAGGGTGCAAAGGCAGAGGCAGTGGAGCAGTTAAAGGAGCTTTACGCCAAGGCTGTGAAGGAAGTGGGAGAGGCCAGCGCCGCAATCTTTGAGATCCATCAGATGATGCTGGAGGATCTGGACTATCTGGATTCCATCCACAATATGATCGAGACTCAGGAGGTGAACGCGGAGTACGCCGTGGCCACCACCAGCGACAACTTTGCCATGATGTTCTCATCCATGGACGACGCCTACATGAAGGAGAGAGCTGCTGACGTAAAGGATGTATCGGAGAGAATTCTGGCCATCTTAAGCGGCGGCGCCAAGAGCACGGTTGCCACGGACGAGCCGTCCATTATTGTGGCGGACGACCTGGCTCCCAGCGAGACGGTTCAGCTGGACAAGGACAAAGTGCTGGCATTTGTCACCGTGCATGGCTCCTCCAACTCCCACACCGCCATTCTGGCCAGGACCATGGGTATCCCGGCCCTGATCGGAACTCCGGTGGACCTGGAGTCTGTGGACGGAAAGATGGCCGTGGTGGACGGCTACACCGGAACTTTTTATGTGGATCCCGACGAGGAGACCATGAAGACCATGGAGGAGAAGCGCCGGAAAGATCTGGAGCAGAAGGAGCTGCTTCAGAATCTGAAGGGCAAGGAGAACATCACCCTGGACGGCAAAAAGATTAATGTTTACGCCAATATCGGCAATATCAAGGATCTGGCCATGGTGCTTCAGAACGATGCCGGCGGCATCGGTCTGTTCCGCAGCGAGTTCATCTATCTGGAGAAGGAGGACTATCCCACAGAGGAGGAGCAGTTCAAGATCTACCGCGCCGTAGCCGAGACCATGGCGGGCAAGAAGGTGATCATCCGTACCCTGGATATCGGAGCGGACAAGCAGGCATCCTACTTCAACATGGAGCACGAGGAGAATCCGGCCCTGGGATACCGGGCTATCCGTATCTGCCTGACCCGTCCGGAGATCTTCAAGACCCAGCTGAGAGCCCTGTTCCGGGCCAGCGCCTACGGAAATATCAGCATCATGTACCCCATGATCATTTCCGTGGATGAGGTGAAGAAGATCAAACAGATCGTGGAGGAAGTAAAGGCAGAGCTGACCAGCCAGGAGATCGCTTTCGGCGATGTGGAGCAGGGCATTATGATCGAGACTCCCGCCGCCGTTATGGTGAGCGAGGCTCTGGCAAAAGAGGTGGACTTCTTCAGCATCGGAACCAACGACCTGACCCAGTACACCCTGGCTATTGACAGGCAGAATCCGAAGCTGGAGGAATTCTATGATCCCCATCATCCGGCAGTGCTGAACATGATCCGCATGACCGTTGAGAATGCCCACAAGGCGGGCATCTGGGCCGGCATCTGCGGCGAGCTGGGCGCTGATCCGGAGCTGACGAAGCTGTTCTTGAGCATCGGCGTGGACGAGCTGTCCGTATCTCCCAGCCGTGTCCTTTCCGTGAGAAAGACCATCCTGGAGACCGATGTGGAGAAGGAGAGAGACGAGCAGATCAAGAAGTGGCTGTAATCGCGAGATTTGGCTGTGACAATACTGAGACGGCCGGCACGGCGGGGAACCCGCCGGATGCCGGCCGTCTTTGCGTGGGGGAGAGACGGGAGACGAGAGCAGGAGGAGACAGCATTGAAGACTATACTGATTTTTTCATTTTCATCAGATGACTGGGTCGGCTACAGGAAAACTCTGGAGCCGATGCTTGCGGGGACAGATATCAGCCTGAAGGAGGCGTCTCTGCAGGATCTGAGGCCCCTTCCGGAGGATATTATCGCAGTTCTGGCATCTTCCTATGAGATGGCTCTTTTTGCGGAAGAGTATCTTCTTCCCGGGATCCCTGTGCTGTGGATCAACCACACGCTGGAGAAGGAAATGGTGTTCCATCTGAAGGAGATCAGCAGGCAGAGCAGGATATCGGTGGCATCGGATACGATGTTTAATTCGGAGAGCCGCTGCCGGATGCTGATCAACCTGGGGATTCGGGAAGAACGCCTGCGGGCCTGGTGCCCGGATATGGATGAGGATCAGCTGGAACCCTGTGTTCTGGTATTTGAAAATCTGCGGATATCGGAAAAGGAAGGCAGAATTCTGATCCCCATAGAAAACAGGGGGTTAATTGGGGCGGACACGCTCATGGAGCTGTTTGGCAGCATCGG
>NBJMR02800__coassemble_2331_pt1 | contig 14824 bp, 12 predicted proteins | sample NBJMR02800__metabat2_low_PE_040 | metagenome-assembled genome bin NBJMR02800 | reverse complement strand
CACCTTTTATCAGATGGTGACAATGTTCGATATATCGGTAGATCAATATTTCTATATGAAACAGAAAATCACAATGAAAACCAGTAAGAATCTGACTGTCGGAGAGGCCGTTGAACTGTTTTTCCGAAAAGCGGCAGTAAAAAATCTGTCGAATATCAATTTAGGTATGCAGGAGAAACTCTTTTGCCGTTCATCCTGCTTCCATCCCCCGCAGGAACTTGACAAATCCCCCCTTCTATGGCATTATATAAGTCGAAAAGAAAAAAGTACGAAGGCGTATCCCCCGGTTGGAGGATGCGTCTTTTTGCTTACTGGTCAGTTTCAGGACCGCCGGGCCGGGAAAGGCACCGGGTGAGAAAGCGGCGTCAGGCCGGGAAAAGGAGAGAGAATATATGACGATTAAGGTTGGAATTTTAGGCTATGGAAATCTGGGCCGGGGAGTGGAGTGCGCGCTGAAGCAGAATCCGGATATGGAGCTGGCGGCAGTGTTCACCAGAAGAGATCCGGCATCTGTGAGCATTCTCACAGAGGGAGTGAAGGTTTACCGTGCGGATGAGGCGGAGAAGATGGCAGATCAGATCGATGTGATGATCCTCTGCGGCGGAAGCGCCACGGATCTGCCGGCGCAGACCCCTCAGTACGCGAAATATTTTAACGTGGTGGACAGCTTTGACACCCACGCGAAGATTCCGGAGCATTTTGACGCGGTGGACAAGGCAGCCAGGGAGAGCGGCCATGTGGCCATGATCTCCGTGGGCTGGGATCCGGGAATGTTTTCTTTAAACCGTCTCTACGGGGAGTGCGTGCTGCCGGAGGGAAGCAGCTATACCTTCTGGGGCAAAGGCGTGAGCCAGGGACATTCTGACGCCATCCGCCGGGTAGAGGGCGTCAAGGACGCGAGACAGTATACCATTCCGGTGGAGGCTGCCCTGGAAGCGGTGAGAAGCGGCAGCAACCCGGAGCTGACTACCAGGGAGAAGCACACCAGAGAGTGCTTCGTGGTTGCGGAGGAAGGAGCAGATCTGGCCCGCATCGAGAATGAAATCAAGACCATGCCCAACTACTTTGCCGACTATGACACCACCGTTCACTTCATCACAGAAGAGGAACTTCAGAGAGACCACAGCGGAATCCCCCACGGCGGCTTCGTGATCCGCAGCGGAAAGACGGGGTGGAACGGAGAGAATACCCACGTGATCGAGTACAGCTTAAAGCTGGATTCCAATCCGGAGTTTACCTCCAGCATTCTGGTGGCTTACGCCAGAGCAGCGGCGCGCATGGCTGCGGAAGGTCAGAAGGGCTGCAAGACGGTGTTTGACGTGGCTCCCGCCTACCTTTCTCCCAAGAGCGGCGAGGAACTGAGAAAAGAAATGCTGTAAAGAGGCTTGCCAGAAAAGGAGAAAACGTCTACAATAGAGAAGGCAAAAGAACGCCGTCCTGGGACGGCGCCTGAATACATGGAGGAACAGCTATGCTTACATTAGAACGCATCTCCTATGACGTCCGGGATGAGGACGGACAGAAGGAGATCATCAAGGACTTGAGCCTTACTCTGGAAGATAACAAGTTTATCGTTATAACCGGACCTAACGGAGGCGGAAAATCCACTCTGGCCAGACTGATCGCCGGGGTGGCAAAGCCCACGTCCGGAAAGATTTATTTTGACGGAAAGGACATCACCGACGCCAGCATTACGGAGCGGGCCAATATGGGAATCAGCTTCGCGTTTCAGCAGCCGGTGCGCTTTAAGGGCGTGCAGGTGCTGGATCTGCTGCGGCTGGCGGCGGGAAAGATGAACCTGTCTGTGGCCGATGCCTGCAAATACCTGTCAGAGGTGGGACTGTGCGCAAAGGATTACATCAACCGGGAAGTGAACGCCAGTCTGTCCGGCGGTGAGTTAAAGAGAATTGAGATCGCCACTGTTCTGGCCAGGGGCACGAAGCTCTCCATTTTCGACGAGCCGGAGGCGGGAATCGATCTCTGGAGCTTCCAGAACCTGATTCAGGTCTTTGAGAAGATGAGAAATGCCATCCACGACAGCTCCATCCTGATTATTTCCCATCAGGAGAGGATTCTGGATATTGCGGACGAGATCGTGGTGATCGCCGACGGGGTGATCCGCAGCCAGGGCCCGAAGGAAGAGATTCTTCCCCAGCTTCTGGGCACGTCCTCCGCTGTGGATGTGTGCAGAAATTACGAAGGAGGTAACTGAGAATGGACCAGATCAAATTAAACCTGCTGAGAGAAGTTGCCGATCTTCACGGAGTGCCGGAGGGCGCTTACAACATCCGCTCCGACGGCCAGCTGGCCGGCAGAAATACCACGGCCAACATTGACATCGTGTCCAAGGAGGACGGAAGCGGCATCGATATCCACATCAAGCCGGGAACGGTGCATGAGAGCGTGCACATTCCCGTAATCATCAGCGAGAGCGGCCTGTCAGAGGTGGTCTACAACGATTTCTATGTCGGGGAGAATTCCGACGTGGTGATTGTGGCGGGCTGCGGCATCAGCAACTGCGGGCAGCAGGATTCGGAGCATGACGGCATCCACCGCTTCTTCGTGGGAAAGAACGCGAAGGTGAAGTATGTGGAGAAGCATTACGGCGAGGGTGACGGCAACGGAAAGAGAATTTTAAATCCGGTGACGGAGGTCCACATGGACGAGGGCAGCTACATGGAGATGGAGATGGTCCAGATCAAGGGTGTGGATTCCACCATCCGCAAGACGGAGATGGATCTGGCTGCCGGGGCGAAAGTGGTGATCAAGGAGCGTCTGCTCACCCACGGAAACCAGACGGCGGTCAGCGAGATCAGCGCCCATTTAAATGGAGAGGGATCCAGCGCCAACATCATTTCCCGTTCAGTGGCAAAGGACAACTCCTATCAGAAGTTTGTGTCCCGTTTGTTTGGAAATGCGGCCTGCAGCGGCCATTCTGAGTGTGATTCCATTATCATGGGCAATGCGAAGATTCAGGCGGTGCCGGAGATCGACGCGGAATGCACCGACGCGGCTCTGATCCATGAGGCGGCCATCGGAAAGATTGCCGGTGACCAGATCATCAAGCTGATGACCCTGGGTCTGACTGAGGAAGAGGCGGAGGCCCAGATCGTAAACGGCTTCTTAAAATAAAACAGCTTCTTAAAATAAAACAATAGGGCGGAAAACGATTTCCTTCAAAGGGCGGAGGTTTTAAACACCTCCGTCCTTTTCATATGCTTTGAGGGAGAGCATGGCTCCGGAGAGGAGGAATGGCTGTGAACAGCCAGAAACTGGAGGATCTTTTAAATCTGTCCCTGGACGCGGACGAGGAGGAGCGGGAGCGGTCCCCCTCCCTCCAGACGGGATATCTGCCCGGGGAGAAGCGGTGGGAGCTGATTGTGAGGTATTTTGGAGACATCAGCCGGCTGGAAGAAGAAAATATTCCGGTGGAAAAGCTTTTGGGGGGATACGGGATCATCACTGTGCCGGAGGACCGGATTCCCTACATTGCCGCTATGCCGGAGATCGAGTATGTGGAGAAGCCCAACCGCCTGTTCTTTTCCGCAGCCCAGGGGCGGGCCGCTTCCTGCGTTTCTCCGGTCCAGCAGGGACCGGGGGGATTGACGGGCCGCGGTGTGGCGGTGGCGGTGATCGATTCCGGGATCGACTATACCCATCCGGATTTCTGCAATGAGGACGGAACCACCCGCATCCTGGAGCTGTGGGATCAGAGCCTGGGGCGGGTGTTTTCGGAAGAAGAGATCAACGAAGCTCTGAGGACGGGGGAGGGGAGCCGGCTGGTTCCCACGGCGGATTTCAGCGGCCATGGGACGGCGGTGGCCGGGATTGCCGCCGGCAACGGCAGGGCGTCGGGAGGCAGGTACCGGGGGATGGCTTACGAGAGCTCCATCCTGGCGGTGAAGCTGGGCAGCCGGGGAGAGGGGGCTTTTCCCTGGACTACGGAGCTGATGCGGGCTCTGGACTATGTCGTCCGCAGGGCCAGGAGCTTTCAGCTGCCGCTGGCGGTAAATGTGAGCTTTGGCAACACCTACGGCTCCCACGACGGCACCAGCCTTCTGGAAACGTACCTGGATGCGGTCTCCGGCTACGGCAGGACCTCCATTATTGTGGGAACCGGCAATGAGGGCGTGGGAAACGGCCACGCCTCCGGCCGGGCGCTTCCAGGGGAGGAGAGCCGGACAGAGCTGGCGGTGGGAGCCTACGAGACGGGCTTTGGACTCCAGCTGTGGAAATCTTACGTGGATGAGTTTTCCGTAAGCCTGATGACGCCTTCCGGACGGATTCTGGGCCCGGTGGAGCCTGTCATGGGGACGCAGCGGCTGCGGTACGGCAGGACGGAGATTCTCCTCTATCACGGTTTTCCCAGCCCTTACAGCCAGGCCCAGGAGATCTATTTTGATTTTATTCCGGAAAGGGACTATGTGGACAGCGGCGTCTGGCAGGTGCTGATCCGGGGAGAGAAGGTGGTTACCGGGCGGTACGATCTGTGGCTTCCGCCGGTGTCCACAGTAAACAGCTCCACCCGTTTTCTGAATCCGGATCCGGAGATCACCCTGACCGTCCCGTCCACGGCATCCATGGCGGTCTCTGTGGGGGCTTACGACAGCGCCTATCAGACCTACGCCGATTTTTCCGGGCGCGGCTACACCCGGCTGACGGATCAGGTGAAGCCGGATCTGGCTGCTCCGGGGGTGGGGATCACCGCTCCCAGGGCGGGAGGAGGCTACAGCGTCTTTACCGGCACTTCCTTTGCGGCTCCCTTTGTCACCGGGGCAGCGGCCCTTCTCATGGAGTGGGGGATCGTCCGGGGAAATGATCCCTATCTCTACGGAGAGAAAATGAAGGCCTATCTGCGCCGGGGGGCCAGGCGGTTTGCCGGGGAGGGGACCTGGCCCAACCGCCGCCTGGGATATGGGGCCCTCTGTGTCCGGGACAGCCTGCCGGGAGACGGCGCCGTTCTGTGAAGTTTTGAAAAAAAGCTATGAAAATTGTAAAAATGTGATACAATAGTCATATCTGTGTTTCAATGGTCATATAATAGGAAGAGGATTTTTGAAAATACGAAGGAGGATGGGATTGAACATCAGAGAAACCGCGGAACTTTGGGAGGAACAGTATTTAAGCCCTTACGCTTCCCTGAGCAGGAACACCAGGGGAAGGGACCGGGAGGAGGAGCCATGCGATATCCGCCCGGCTTACCAGAGAGACCGGGACCGGATCCTGCACAGCAAGTCGTTCCGGCGTTTAAAGCATAAGACCCAGGTGTTTCTGGCGCCGGAGGGAGACCACTACCGGACCAGACTGACCCACACTCTGGAGGTGTCCCAGATCGCCAGAACCATCGCCAGGGCCCTGCGGCTCAATGAAAATCTCACAGAGGCCATCGCCCTGGGCCATGATCTGGGCCATACGCCCTTCGGCCATTCGGGAGAGCGGGTGTTAAACAATATCTGTCAGGACGGCTTCGCCCATTACCGCCAGAGCGTGCGGGTGGTGGAGGTGCTGGAAAAGGACGGCCGGGGACTGAACCTGACATGGGAAGTGAGGGACGGCATTTTAAATCACCGGACCAGCGGCCATCCGTCCACGCTGGAAGGATGGGTGGTCCGCTTTTCCGACAAGATCGCCTACATCAATCACGATATTGACGACGCCATCCGGGCCAGGCTGCTGAAGGAGGAGGAACTCCCCAGGCAGTACACGGACGTCTTGGGATGCAGCGTGCGGGAACGGCTGAACACTCTGATCCACGATATTATTTTGAACAGTTTGGACAAACCGGAGATTTCCATGTCCCCGGGGATGGAGGAGGCCATGCAGGGACTGCGGTCCTGGATGTTTGAGCATGTCTACACCAACCCGGTGGCGAAGGCGGAGGACGGCCGGGTGGCGAAACTGATCACAGAGCTCTATGACTATTATTACATACATTTGAACGAACTGCCTCCGGAATACCGCCGCCTCATGGAAAACGGGGAGAAGCGGGAGCGGGTGGTCTGTGACTACATCGCGGGAATGAGCGACAGTTACGCCATAGATACCTTTGAGGAGCTGTTCGTGCCGAAAGCCTGGAAGGTATAGGAGGTTGACATGTACTATCCAGATGAAATTGTAGAGGAAGTGCGGTCCAGAAACGACATTGTAGATATTATTTCCGGCTATGTAAGACTGCAGAAGAGGGGGAGCAATTATTTCGGGCTCTGCCCGTTTCACAATGAGAAATCACCCTCCTTTTCTGTTTCGCCGGGGAAGCAGATGTACTACTGCTTCGGCTGCGGAGCCGGAGGAAATGTGATCACCTTCCTTATGGAATATGAAAATTATACGTTTGCCGAAGCCCTGAAGGTGCTGGCGGACCGGGCGGGGGTGACCCTTCCCCAGGAGGATAATTCAAAAGAGGCGAAAGCCAGGGAGGAGCTGAGGACCACTCTGCTCAAGATCAACAAGCTGGCGGCCAATTTCTTTTACTGGCAGCTCCACCAGCCTCAGGGCGAGGTGGGGTACCGGTATTTCAGAAACAGGGAGCTGACGGATGAGACCATCCGGCGCTTCGGCCTGGGATTTGCGGGGAAGAGCGGCGGTCTCTACCAGTACCTGAAGGGAAAAGGCTATGACGACGGCGTGCTGAAGGAGACCGGGCTGTTTACCATTGAAGAGCGGGGAGCCAGGGACAAGTTCTGGAACCGGGTGATGTTCCCCATTATGGATGTGAACAACCGGGTGATCGGCTTCGGAGGCCGGGTGATGGGGGATGGGACTCCCAAATATCTGAACTCCCCGGAGACGAAGATTTTTGACAAGAGCCGGAACCTGTACGGATTAAACTACGCCAGGACTTCCCGGGAGGACTATCTGCTGGTGTGCGAGGGCTACATGGATGTGATCGCCCTTCAGCAGGCGGGCTTTACCAATTCGGTGGCTTCCCTGGGGACGGCTCTCACCAGTCAGCACGCCAACCTTTTGAAGCGGTACACCAACCGGGTGGTTCTCACCTACGACAGCGACGGGGCGGGAATCCGGGCGGCCCTGCGGGCCATCCCTCTTTTAAAGGAGGCCGGGATCTCCACAAAGGTGCTGAACATGAAGCCCTACAAGGATCCCGATGAATTTATTAAAAATCTGGGAGCGGAGGAATTCCGCAAACGGATCGAGGGAGCTAGAAACAGTTTCCTGTTTGAGATCGACGTGCTGAAGGAAAACTACAGCATGCAGGATCCGGAGCAGAAGACAGAATTTCAGAACCAGGTGGCCAGAAAGCTCCTGGAGTTTCCGGAGGCGCTGGAGCGGGACAACTATATGCAGGCAGTTGCCTCGGAATATTTTATCAATTATGAAGATCTGCGGCGGCTGGTAAACAGTCTGGGAAGCCGTCTGGGGACGGCTGCAGGGGGAGCGAAGGACCGGGAACAGCTGCGGGAGGAGAGACAGAAGCAGAAAAAGGAGAAGGAGGACGGGATCCGAAGGTCCCAGAGACTTCTCCTCACCTGGCTCATCGAAGATGAGAGCCTGTTTGACAAGATCGAGGGGATCATCACGGCGGAGGATTTCATTGAGCCGCTGTATCATCAGGTGGCGGAGCTGGTGTTTGAGGGCCACAGACAGGGGAATTTGAACCCGGCGGCCATTCTGAACCATTTTATTGACGACAACGACCAGTACCGGGAAGCGGCGGCTCTGTTCAACGCCGCCCTGGGAGAGTCTTTAAGCAATGAGGAACAAAAGAAGGCATTTTCGGAGACAGTGGTCAAGGTGAAGAAGAACAGCCTGGATTTTGCCAGCCGCAACGTGACGGACGCAGCGGGGCTTCAAAGGCTGATCGAGGAGCAGGCGGCCGTGAGGAACCTGCATATTTCCCTTGACTGAAGGACACACTAAAGGCATGCTGCGGAGGGTGGAAGACATGGTAGAGAAAAATACGGAGCTGGAGAAGAAGCAGGCAGAGGAAAGCCAGGAGTTTGCGGCGAAGCTGCAGAAACTGCTGGAAGAGGCCAGAAAGAAAAAAAATGTACTGGAAGACCGGGAGATTCTGGACTTTTTTAAAGGCGAACAGCTGGATGCTGATAAAATGGACCAGATCTACGATTTTCTGGAAGCCAACAAAGTGGATGTGCTCAATCTCAATGAGGACGACGACCCGGACCTGTTCCCGGATGACGGGATGGAGGACGAGGAGATCGATATGGAGAACATTGATCTCTCCGTGCCGGAAGGCGTGGGAACGGAAGATCCGGTGCGGATGTACCTGAAAGAGATCGGCAAGATTCCCCTTCTGTCTGCGGATGAGGAGATCGAGCTGGCCAAACGGATCGAGCTGGGAGATGAGGACGCGAAACAGAAGCTGGCGGAGGCCAATTTAAGGCTTGTGGTGAGCATCGCCAAGAGATATGTGGGCAGAGGCATGCAGTTCCTGGATCTGATCCAGGAGGGCAACCTGGGCCTGATCAAGGCGGTGGAGAAGTTTGACTACAAGAAAGGCTACAAGTTCAGCACCTACGCCACCTGGTGGATCCGGCAGGCCATCACCAGAGCCATTGCGGACCAGGCCAGGACCATCCGGATTCCGGTGCACATGGTGGAGACCATCAACCGTCTGATCCGGGTGTCCAGACAGCTGCTTCAGGAGCTGGGGAGAGAACCCACAGCGGAGGAGATCGCGGCGAAGATGGACATGCCTGTGGACCGGGTGCGGGAGATCATGAAGATTTCCCAGGAACCGGTTTCCCTGGAGACGCCCATCGGCGAGGAGGAGGACAGCCACCTGGGAGACTTTATCCAGGACGACCATGTGGCGGTCCCGGCGGACGCGGCCGCCTTCACCCTGCTCCATGAGCAGCTGATGGAGGTGCTGGATACGCTGACAGAGCGGGAGCAGAAGGTACTGAAGCTGAGATTCGGCCTGGTGGACGGCAGACCCAGAACTCTGGAAGAAGTGGGCAAGGAATTTAACGTCACCAGGGAGCGGATCCGCCAGATCGAGGCGAAGGCTCTGCGCAAGCTCCGCCATCCCAGCCGGAGCAAGAAACTGAAAGATTATCTGGATTAAGGTTGGAAGACAAGATGAAATTATCATGCCGGTTGGAGACAGTTGCTTCCTTTGTGGACAAAGGAAGCATTGCTGCCGATGTGGGAACAGACCACGGATACATACCCATCTGCCTGGTGGAGCGGGGGATCTCTCCCTCCGCCATAGGCATGGATGTGAGGGAAGGCCCGCTGATGCGGGCGAAGGAGCATATCAGAGAACACGGACTGGAGGACCGGATCTCCGCCAGGCTGGGAGACGGACTGGAAAAGCTGGAGCCTGGGGAGGCGGACGCGGTGGTGATCGCCGGAATGGGCGGCGAGCTGGTGATCCGCATTCTGGAAGGCGGAAAACGGCTGTGGGAAGATGTGAGAGACTGGATTCTCTCCCCCCAGTCGGAGCTGGAAAAGGTGCGGCGGTTTTTGTGGGAGAACGGCTTTGAGACAGCGGCGGAGGCCATGGTGGAGGAAGACGGAAAGTACTACACGGTGATGAAATGCCGCCGGAGAAAAGAGTCTGTTCCCGCGGCGGAATCCCGCCCGTCTCCGGGCGAGTTCAAATACGGAAGAATCCTTTTAAGACGGGGAGATCCGGTGCTGAAGGCATATCTGGAGCAGGAGATCGGGCAGCTCCACGCCATAGAGGAGCGGCTGAGATCTTCCGCCACCCCGAAGGCCGGAGAACGGCTGAGAGAAGTGGAACAGGAGTTAAAAACGGCAGAGGAGGCATACGATGAAGTGCAGAGACATTATACGAATCCTTGAAAAGCTGGCTCCCCGGGAGTACGCCTGTGACTGGGACAATCCCGGTCTTCTGGCGGGCCGGGGCGACAAGGAAGTGGAGACGGTGCTGACGGCGGTGGACGCCACAGACGAGGTGATCGATCTGGCGGTCCAGACAGGAGCGGACATGATCGTGACCCACCATCCCCTGATTTTCCGCCCCATCAAGCAGATCAACGACGGCAATTTCATCGGCCGGCGGCTGCTTCGGCTGATAGGAAAAGATATTTCCTGCTATGCCATGCACACCAATTTTGACATCGCCCCCGGCTGCATGGCGGATCTGGCGGCGGCCAGGCTGGGACTTGAGGACGGGGCTCCCCTGGAGGTGACGGGGACGGATTTACAAACCGGTACAGAGCTGGTGGGCATCGGAAAGGTGGGACGCCTTCCCCGCCCTATGACAGGTCCGGAATTGGCGGAGCTGGTGAAGGAGCGCTTCGGTCTGCCCTTTGTGACGGCCTACGGCCTGGACCAGATCCGGGAGCCGGTGGACTATGCGGCTATTTCCCCGGGTTCCGGGGGAAGCATGATTGCCCCCGCCTTAAAGTCAGTGGCTTCCGTGCTGATCACCGGGGACATCGGCCATCACGACGGCATTGACGCGGCGGCCCAGGGCCTGGCGGTGATCGACGCAGGCCATTACGGGCTGGAACATATTTTTACGGAGTTTATCACCGGATATCTCCGGGAACAGCTGGGCAGCGGGACGGCAGTGGTCTCAGCGCCCTTAAAATTCCCGGAGCAGGTTTTTTAGAAAATGGAGGTGACCGGGATGATACAGGTCAAAGTGGACGGGAGGGAGCGGCATTATCCGGACGGGACTCTGCTAAAGACCGTGGCGGAGGATGTTCAGGACGGCCGCGACGGCAGAATCCTGCTGGCGGTGGTAAACGGAAAGCTGAGAGAACTGTCCAAGACGGCGGCGGACGGCACGGAGATCTCTTTCCTCACGGGGAAGGATCAGCCCGGCATCCAGACGTATCAGCGAAGCGCCACTCTGCTGTTTATGAAAGCGTTCCGGGATGTGGCGGGGGAGAAAGCCCCGTGCCGGGCTTCCGTGGAATTTTCCCTGGGGAAAGGGCTGTTCATCCGCCTAAAGGACGGGCAGAAGGCAACGAAAGAGCTGGCAGCCCAGGTCGAGGCGCAGATGAAGAGGCTGGTGCGGGAGGCTCTTCCCATTGAGAAGCGGAATATCCACACGGAAGAGGCGGTGGAACTGTTTCGGAAAAATGGGATGAAAGACAAGGAGAAGCTGTTCCGTTACCGGCGGGTGTCGCGGGTCAACGTGTACCGCCTGGGCGATTACGAAGATTATTATTACGGCTACATGGTGCCGGACACGAGCTATATTCCCTATTTCAGTCTGATTGCCTATGAAAATGGTTTTGTGCTCATGCTGCCGGACAGCCGGGAACCGGAACGGGTGCCGGAGTTCCAGGAGGACAGAAGGAAGCTGTTCCGGGTGATGGAGGAGTCGGACGAGTGGGGGAAAATGCTCCGCGTAGGCTGTGTGGGAGAGTTAAACGACCAGATTACAAAGGGGAACTGCCGGGATCTGGTGCTGATCCAGGAAGCTCTGCAGGAGAAGAAGATCGGCGAGATCGCCGCCGCAGTGGCCGGAATGCCGGACAAAAAATTTGTTATGATCGCGGGACCTTCTTCGTCGGGAAAGACCACTTTTGCCAGGAGGCTGTCCATCCAGCTCATGGCCCAGGGCATGACGCCCCATCCGGTGAGCGTGGACGACTACTTTGTGGACCGGGAGCACACTCCCAGGGACGAGAATGGAAATTACAATTTTGAGGCTCTGGAGTGCATTGACCTGCAGAAGTTCAACGACGATATGACGGCCCTTCTGGAGGGCAGGACGGTGGAGCTGCCGCGGTTTAATTTCAAGACGGGGAAGCGGGAGTACAAGGGGGATTTCATCACCATGGGCCCCCACGACATCCTGGTGATCGAGGGCATTCACTGTCTCAACGACCGGATGTCGGAGAGACTGCCGGCGGCGAACAAATTTAAGATATACATCAGCGCCCTGACCCAGTTAAACGTGGATGAGCACAACCGGATCCCCACCACGGACGGCCGCCTTCTGCGCCGGATCGTGAGGGACGCCAGAACCAGGGGCAATTCCGCCCAGGAAACCATCCGCATGTGGCCGTCGGTGCGCCGGGGGGAGGAGGAGAATATCTTCCCCTACCAGGAGGACGCGGATGTGATGTTCAACTCTTCCCTGGTCTATGAGCTGGCGGTGCTGAAGCAGTATGCCGAACCTCTGCTGTTCTCCGTCCCCAGGGACAGTGAAGAGTATCTGGAGGCAAAAAGGCTGCTGAAGTTTCTGGATTATTTCCTGGGAGTGGACAGCAGCGGAGTGCCTGTAAACTCCCTGATTCGGGAATTTATCGGCGGCAGCTGTTTTAATGTGTAGACAGACGAAAAAAAATGTGATAAAATTATGAAGTTTTGAGTAAGACAGATGGTCGCTGCTGCAGAACCGAAAGGCTGCAGGGGAGGAAAGTCCGGGCTTCACAGGGCAGGATGCCAGATAACGTCTGGTGGAGGCGACTCCAAGGACAGTGCAACAGAAATAAACCGCAGGAGTATTCCTGTAAGGGTGGAAAGGCAGTGTAAGAGACTACCGCCTTCCTGGTAACAGGAAGGGCACATGTAAACCCCATCCGAAGCAAGGCCGAACAGGGAGCATGGGCGGCCCGTCCGCTTCCGGGTAGGCCGCTGGAGCCTGGCGGTGACGCCAGGCCTAGATAGATGACCATCCAACGACATAACCCGGCTTATCGTCTTGCTCATGTCTGCGCCGCTTAAAGCTTCTGCTTTAGGCGGCGTTTTGTGCAGTAAGCCCGGCATGCAGCCGCCGCCCGGATGTGCAGGCACATCCAGGCGGCAGATATATGCCGGACAGCGAACGGCTTTGCCGTGAGCTGCCCGCACAGTAGGTGTAAAACGCGGAGAGGAGGTTCTCATTATGATAAAAAAGAGACTGCCGGCTCTGATTCTGGCCGGCATGGCGGCTACGGTCTGCCTGATGGCGGCCGGCTGCGGCGGTGGAACCCGTGGAGGTGGGCTGCCGGCGGGAGCCGTGTCCCAGACGGAGGAATCTTCCCCCCTGGCTGTGGGAAAGACGGAGCACGCTGGAGAGACATCGGGAAGGGGGATTTCGGAGACGGCAGGAGACAGTACCCCAGAGCCGGCGGTGACCGGCCCGGGGGCAGCGGTCCAGGAATCTTCGGAGCCGGCGGTGCAGGAATTAGCTGTGCCGGCGGATCGGTATGTGACAGGCCGGGGCGTGCGTTTCCGGGAGGAACCGTCCACAGATTCCGCCGTTCTGGCTGTTTTTTCCGTGGGTGACCTGGTGGAAATGAACGGACAGACGGAGAGAGACGGCGTGGTCTGGGCCAGGGTGACCGCCGGCGGACAGGAAGGATATGTATCCGCGGAGTACCTGTCTGAGGAAAAGCCCCAGGTTCGCGCTCTGGTGGCCATTGACGCCGGCCATCAGGCAAAGGGAAACAGCGAGAAGGAGCCGGTGGGGCCGGGAGCCTCCGAGATGAAGGCGAAGGTGGCCTCCGGCACTCAGGGGACGGTCACAGGAGTGAAGGAGTATGAGCTGACTCTGGACGTGTCCCGGAAGCTGAAGACAGAGCTGGAGAACCGGGGATATGAGGTTTATATGATCCGGGACAGCCACGACGTGAATATTTCCAACGGAGAGCGGGCCCAGATGGCAGCAGCGGCGGGAGCGGATATTCTGATCCGGATCCACGCGGACGGATCCGACAGCCCTTCCGCAAACGGAGTTATGACCATCAGCCCCACAAAAAACAATCCCTATGTGAGCAGTCTTTACTCCTCCAGCCGCGCCCTGTCAGAGTACGTGGTGAACGCCATGGCGGCTGCCACCGGTGCGAAAAACCGGGGCGTCTGGGAGACGGACACCATGAGCGGCATCAACTGGAGTACCATTCCGGTGACTATTGTGGAGATGGGCTTTATGACCAATCCGGAGGAGGACCGGCTTATGGAGACGGAGGATTACCAGGCAAAGCTGGTGGCGGGAATGGCAGATGGAATCGACGATTATTTTGAGCAGCAGAGGTGAGAGAGCATGAAGACAGGTCTGGTGTTGGAAGGCGGCGGCATGAGAGGAATGTATACCGCCGGGGTTCTGGATGTGATGATGGATAAGGAGATCCCGGCGGACGGAATTTTCGGGGTGTCCGCCGGCGCCCTGTTTGGAGTCAACTATTTTTCCGGGCAGCAGGGGCGGGCGATCCGCTACAATCTGAAATACGCGAAGGATTGCCATTACATGGGGCTCCGATCCCTGATTACCACCGGGAACATTGTGGGGCGGGAGTTCGCCTACTATGAAGTTCCCATGAAGCTGGACGTATTCGACAACGAGGCGTTTAAACGCCATGGAGGGGATTTCTACGCGGTGGCCACCAACGTGCGCACCGGGGAAGCGGAATATTTAAAAATTGACAGCGTCTTTGATCAGATGGAGGCGCTCCGGGCCACATCGGCCATGCCTCTGGTGTCGAAGATGGTGAAATACGGGGATCAGTACTATCTGGACGGGGGCATCGCCGACAGCATTCCGGTGGAGAAGTGTCTGGAGATGGGCTGCGACCGGGTGGTGGTGGTTCTCACCAGGCCATTGGAATACCGGAAAAAACCGTATCAGGCCGCGGCGGAGAAAGCCATCCGGAGACGGTACCAGAATTTTGCGCAGCTGACGGAACAGATTTTAAACCGGTATGAAAACTACAACCGCCAGGTACAGCTGGTGGCCGACTTAGAAAAGCGGGGAGAGATCTTTGTGATCCGCCCATCCAGGACCATTCATCTGAGCCGGATTGAAAAGAGAAAAGAGAAACTCCTGGAAATGTATCATCTGGGAGAAGAGGACTGCCGCAGCCGGATGAAAGATCTGGAAGAATATCTGGGCAGATAAATAAAAGGAGGGCGGGAGATCCCAAAAAGGGAAATC
>NBJMR02800__coassemble_2311_pt1 | contig 15023 bp, 12 predicted proteins | sample NBJMR02800__metabat2_low_PE_040 | metagenome-assembled genome bin NBJMR02800 | reverse complement strand
GAACACAGCATTCGCCCAGTATTTCATCGGACAGAGCTATCTGAAGATGCTTACTGCAGAGAGAGTCGGAATAGGCAACGTGACTTTTGAGCCGGGATGCCGCAACAACTGGCACATTCATCACAAGGGCGGCCAGATCCTGCTGGTGACCGGCGGGAGAGGCTGGTATCAGGAGTGGGGTAAGCCGGCCCAGGAGCTTCATGCCGGTGATGTGGTGAACATTCCGCCGGAAGTAAAACATTGGCACGGAGCGGCAAAGGACAGCTGGTTCCAGCATCTGGCAGTGGAAGTGCCGGCGGAAGGAGCTTCCAATGAATGGCTGGAGGTAGTGGAGGACGAGGAGTACAGCAAACTGCCGTAGGCACAGGGAGGAATGTATGATCATTTATCGCAGCTTTGCGCCGGAGGACATTCCGGCGCTGGCGGAGATTGTGGGGGAGACCTGGAATTTCCGCCGTATGTGCCGCAGAGGAGAAGATCCGGCCGTCATGGCTCTGGATTACCTGAAGGGCTGCCTGGCAGAGTCCACGGCGGCGTTTGTGGCGGAGGAAGATGGAAAAGCGGCGGGCCTGATCTCAGTCAGGGCGGAGAAGAAGACACTTCCCCGCCTGTTTTTGTCTGAGAAACGAGAGGAGGCGGACGGCGCGTCCCCATCTTCCGAAAGTTCCGGCGTCCGCCGGATGCGGGAGTATGAGGCCAGATGTCTGGGACTGAGACGGCAGGCGGAGGAGGCCGGCATGAAGTTTGACGGGGAGCTGACTCTCTTTGCTGTGAGGCCAAAGATGCGGGGCCGGGGAGCAGGGCGGGAGCTGTACCGGAGAGCTCTGGATTACTTAAAGGAGGAAGGCTGCCGCCGTTTTTTTCTGTACACGGACAGCAGCTGCACCTACCAGTTTTACGATGCCAGAGGTCTGGCCTGCCTGGGACGGACGGCCATGCCTCCGGCGGATGGCAGCAGCCGGGAATTTGTGATTTTTCTCTACGGAAATACAGATTTGTTGTAATTCCAACAGAATCTCTTTTCCTTTTCTGTTATAGTAGGGCCATAGCAGGGAAGAAATCACCTGCCACAGGAAAGGAGAATTCACAGAGATGAAAGATTATCATATGTTTTGCAGACAGTGTCAGGAGACGGCAGGGTGCACCGGCTGCACCGTATCCGGAGTCTGCGGAAAGAAGCCGGCGACGGCAGCCCTTCAGGACGGGCTGATGTACTCCGTCACAGGGCTGGCGGAGCTTCTGACCATGGTGCGGGAGCAGGGACTTCCGGTGGAGGAGAGGCTCAATGATCTGGTGGCGGAGGACCTGTTTATCACCATCACCAATGCCAACTTTGACGATGATAGGATCCGGCAGCAGATTTTGATGACCCAGAGAGAAAAGGCCGGGCTGACCGAATCCTGCCCGGAGCTGGCGGCCGCGGCGAAGGCGGAAGCCCTGTCCCCCGCAGCCCGGTGGACGGCGGAGGAAGTTGCCCATCCGGCCATGGGGCTTCTCACGGGAGAAGATGAGGACGTGCGCAGCCTGCGGGAGCTGATTGTCTACGGCTTAAAGGGAATGGCAGCCTACCGGAAGCACGCCGGAGCCCTGGGATACAGGGAGGAGAGCCTGGATGCCTTTTTGCAGAGGGCGCTGGCGGCCGCGGCCAAATCCCAGAGCGCGGAGGAGCTTACCGCCCTGGCTCTGGAGACGGGAAAGTACGGAGTGGAGGCCATGGCCCTTTTAGACCGGGCCAACACAGAGACCTACGGAAATCCGGAGATCACAAAGGTGGACATCGGAGTGGGAAATCGTCCGGGTATCCTGGTTTCCGGCCACGACCTGCGGGATCTGGAACAGCTTCTGGAGCAGACGGAAGGGACTGGGGTGGATGTGTACACCCACTCGGAAATGCTTCCGGCCCACTATTATCCTGCCTTCAAAAAGTACAGTCATTTCGCGGGAAATTACGGGAACGCCTGGTGGAAGCAGAGGGAGGAGTTTGAGGCCTTCCACGGACCGGTGCTTCTCACCACCAACTGTCTGGTGCCGCCATTGGAAAGCTATAAGGACCGGGTTTATACCACCGGAGCAGCAGGTTTTCCCGGATGCCGCCACATTTCCGAAGGTCCGGACGGAAGAAAGGATTTTTCTGAGCTGATCCGGAAAGCTCAGGTGAGCGCTCCGCCGAAAGAGCTGGAGAGAGGAACCATCACCGGTGGATTTGCCCACAGCCAGGTGTTTGCCCTGGCAGATCAGGTGGTGGAGGCGGTGAAATCGGGAGCCATCCGGAAATTCGTGGTGATGGCCGGATGCGACGGAAGGAGCCGGTCCAGAGAGTATTACACAGAATTTGCGAAGGCGCTGCCGAAGGATACGGTGATTCTGACGGCGGGCTGCGCCAAATACCGTTACAACAAGCTGGATCTGGGAGATATCGGTGGCATTCCCAGAGTGCTGGACGCCGGCCAGTGCAACGATTCCTACTCCCTGGCCCTCATCGCCCTGAAATTAAAGGAGATTTTCGGGCTGGAGGATGTGAATGACCTGCCCATCGTCTACAACATCGCCTGGTACGAGCAGAAAGCGGTGATCGTCCTTCTGGCTCTCCTTTCTCTGGGGGTAAAGAACATCCACTTAGGCCCCACTCTGCCGGCATTCCTGTCCCCCAATGTGGCGAAGCTTCTGACGGAACAGTTCGGTATAGGAGGAATTACCACGGTGGACGAGGACTTGAAGCTGTTCTTCTCATGACGGCGGTCTTGCAATTTACCGCAAATCGTAGTATACTGGAAGACAGCAGAAATCAATACAGAACGTCGAGTGCCGGCACGCCGGCAGCGGGAGACCCAATTTTCAGGGGTGAATTCACAGATGTGATAGAGAACCTTCTTTCTCGAACCCGTCAGCTAATTCCGTAGACATGGAAGGATTCCGTATGAGCGAAATACGTTTATTTGCCATGCTTATTACAAATCTTTTACCGTCTGTTTGATACAGGCGGTTTTCTTTTTTCTGTATTGTACCGGCTTCGCGGGGCGGTTTTTTCCAGATTCCGCGGATTTCGTACAGGAGGTGTCTGACAGGTATGATCCAATTCAAAAACGTATCAAAAGTATTTCATGGACAAACGATTATTGACGATATCAGCTTTGTGATTGAGGATGGGGAGTTTGTGGTCCTGCTGGGAGAGAGCGGCTGCGGAAAGACCACCACCTTAAAAATGATCAACAAGCTGATTTCCCCCAGTTCCGGCACGGTGGAAATCAACGGCCAGGACATCGGAGACGCAGATCCCATCGCCCTGCGGCGGAGAATGGGGTACGTGATCCAGCAGATCGGACTGTTTCCCCATATGACCGTAAGGGAAAACATTGAGATCATCGCGAAAATGAACAACAAGGACAAGGGAAGGCTGGAGCAGAATGCCAGGCGGCTGATGGAGATGGTAAATCTGGATCCGGATCAGTTTCTGGACGCCTATCCTTCGGAAATGTCCGGCGGACAGCAGCAGAGAGCCGGAGTGGTTCGGGCATTTATGACAGATCCGGAGATTATTCTCATGGATGAGCCGTTTTCCGCCCTGGATCCCATTACCAGGACCCAGATCCAGAACGCTCTCATTGACATGCAGACGGCTTTAAAACGGACCATCGTGTTTGTGACCCACGACATGGATGAGGCCATCCGCCTGGCGGATCGGATCTGCATCATGGACAAGGGAAAAATCGTCCAGTTCGACACGCCGGAGAACATTCTGAAATATCCGGCCAACGATTTCGTCCGGAATTTCATCGGGCCGAAGCGGATCTGGACTTCCCCGGAGTTCATCCGCACCAGGGACATTATGATCTCCGACCCGGTGTGCTGCCATCCGAAGCTCCCGGCCTTCAAGTGTATTGAGCTCATGGGACGCAAGCGGGTGGACACCCTGATGGTGACCGATCAGTACAAGCGGATATACGGGGTACTGTTTGCTGAATCCCTCATCGGGATTCAGGATTTAAAGAAGCCGGCGGAGGAGCTGATGGATCAGCAGTTCACCTCTGTGCCGCCGGACAGCTCCATTGTGGACCTGCTGACTCTGTTTGACGAAAAGCATCTGTCTACCCTTCCGGTGGTGGACAGCCAGGGAATCATCGAAGGCCTGATTACCAGGAGTACCCTGGTCAACACGCTGAGCAGACAGTTTATTCAGGAAAAGAAGGAGGCGTAGGGTATGATCCGGGATTTAATCAATTATTTTATGACATCTGGGGACGAGGTATTGGCCCTGCTCATGGAACATATTCAGCTGACCACCCTGGCTCTTCTGGCCGCCATTGCCATCGGAATTCCCCTGGGAATCCTGATTTCCTATATAAAGCCGGCCAGCAAGCCGGTTCTGGCCTTCGCCAACCTGGTGCAGGCCATTCCCAGCATGGCCCTTCTGGGACTGGCCATTCCTGTTCTGGGCATCGGGATGAAGCCGGCGGTGTTCCTGGTGGTGATCTATTCCCTTCTGCCCATCATCAAAAATACATATGCGGGCCTGATGAATATCAGCCCCCAGATGCTGGAGGCGGCGGAAGGCATCGGACTCACCAAGAGACAGATTCTTTTTAAGGTGCGGATTCCCATGGCCCTTCCGGTAATCATGACCGGCGTGCGGATCTCCGCCGTCTCCGCCGTGGGTCTGATGACTCTGGCGGCTTACGTGGGCGGAGGCGGTCTGGGAGATCTGGTGTTTTCCGGCATCCGCCTGGTGAATAACGTGAAAATTCTGGCCGGCGCCATTCCCGCCTGTATCCTGGCGCTTCTGGTGGACCGGATCTTTGCCGCTGTGGAAGTGCTGGTGACTCCCATCAGCCTCCTTCCCGGGAACAATAAGCAGGAGAAAAAGAAGCGGAAGGGCCGGGAGAAGCTGGTGGCCGGCGTCGCCGTGGTACTGGTGGCCGCCCTCATCGGAGTGACCCTGTTCCAGCCGGCGAAAAAGAGCGATCTGCGCATTGCCAGCATGGATTTTTCGGAAAATGAGATCCTGGCCTACATGCTCTCCGAGGCCATTGAGACGAAAACGGGACTCTCCGTGGACACCGTTCTGGATCTGGGCGGTTCCTCCGTGTGCGTCACCGCCATCAACAGCGGGGAGATCGACGGCTACATTGAATACACGGGAACCATATACGTGAGCATCCTGGACCAGCCGGCCATCTCAGACGTGGAGAAGGTGTATGAGGAGTCCAAAGCGGGCATGATGGAACTGTACGGGCTGGAGGTGTTGAATTCTCTCAATGTGAACAACACCTACACCCTGTCCACCACGAAGGAGATCGCGGAAAAGTACGGCTTAAAGACCATCAGCGATCTGAAAAAATGGAATGGCCAGCTGAGGGCCACCACCACCCTCACCTTCTTGAACCGGGAGGATGGACTTCCGGGAGTGAAATCCCTCTACGGTCTGGAATTTGCCGAGGAGACGGGAGTGGACGGGGCACCCCGGTATACAGCCCTCATGAGCGGGGAGGGAGATCTGATCGACGCCTACTCCACCGACGGCCTGCTGAAAAAATTTGATCTTGTGGTGCTGGAGGACGACAAGGGAGCTTTCCCGCCCTACTACGCCGTTCCTGTATTCCGGAGTGAGGTGATGGAGCAGTATCCGGAGATCGCCGACGTTTCCCAGGCTCTGGGAGAGGTTCTGACCACTGACCGGATGGCGGAGCTCAATTATCTGGTGGACGAGGAAGATCAGGACCCCAGGGATGTGGCCCACAACTTCCTGGCGGAATACGCGCCGGAGCTGGCGGCACAGTAGAATTGCAGCGGAAAAAACGGGGAGTTATCATTGACTAACCTCCTGAAAAGTCCTATTCTGAAAAGAAACGAGGAGGGATGCCCGATGAAATCATTGTCAGAGGCAAAGGCAGGAGAGCGGTGTGAGATCAAATGGATGTTCGGTATCCCCGAGATTCTGGACTTTATGAGAGAGCGGGGCGTGGACGTGGGAAGCACCGTGAGCGTGATTCAGAACCGGGCGGGCAGCCTGATCATCGGCGCAGGCAGCCGGCGGATCGCCGTCAGCGGAGAGGTTGCGGCCAGGATCAAGGTGTGAGGAAATACTTGACAAACCACCCCAAACTCTATATGATAGGAAAGAAAAGAAACAGGCTGTGAAGAAGAGGAGTACGCCCGTATGACCCTGCAGAGAGGAACGCCCGATGGCTGGGAGGCGTCCGGGAAGGAAAGGCGGAAGGTGGCTTCGGAGCCGGGCGGTGAAAGAACCTGCCGGAAGGGGTGCCCCGGAAGGAGGTTTTAGGTAGCCGTACCCGACTGGTCCCCGTTACCGGGCCAAAGAGATTGCCGTCCCATGGAGACGGTGAAAAAAGGTGGTACCGCGGTTTATTCGCCCTTTGCGCATAATAAGATGTGCAGAGGGCGTTTTTTTTTGAAAGGAGATCATATGCTGTATAAGTTCTGCCCGGAGTGCGGGAAAAAACTGAGAATGCGGAAAATGTGGGATGAGGGAGAGGTACCCTTCTGCGATTCCTGCGACATCGCCTGGTATGAGCATCCATCCCCCTGCATTATCACCCTGGTGATCAATGAATTTGAGGAGGCGGCTCTTCTGCGCCAGGATTACATTATGGAAGACAATTACGTGCTGGTGGCCGGATACATCAAGCCGGGAGAGACGGCGGAGGAGACCGCCTTCCGGGAGGTGGAGGAGGAGATCGGCGTCAAGATGGACACCATTTCCAGAGTCCGCACCTTCGCGCTGAAGGAAAAAGAGCTTCTCATGCTGGGCTTTGTGGGATTTGCCAAAAAGACGGATCTGAAGCTTTCCACGGAGGTGGATTCCGCCCTGTGGGTTCCGGTGGATCAGGCCATGGAGAAATTAAAGGGAAGCGAGATCGCCTACCGGATCCTGGAAGCCTATCTGGCAGATCCGGAAGGGATCAGAAGGAGCGCTCATGGAGAAAAAGAATTCCTGCCGGAAGCAGATGAGTAACTGTGAGACCTGTGAAAACTACGTCTTCGACGAGGAATTTGAGTACTATGTCTGTGAGGCCAGCCTGGACGAGGATGAGATGGCCCGGTTTCTGGGCAGCCAGAAATTTGAGTGCCCCTACTACCGGCTGAACGACGAGTACCGTATTGTGAGAAAGCAGATGTAGGCAGGGAGGGCCGCCCCGGCGGCATACAAAATTGAGAGGAATCAAAATAGAGAGGATAAAAAGGAGATCGCTATGAAAGAACTGGAGAAAACTTATTCCCCTGGTGAAATTGAGAGCCGCATTTATCAGAAGTGGCTGGACAAAAAGTATTTCCACGCAGACGCGGAGGAGGGAAAGAGAAAAGGTAAGAAACCGTTTACCATCGTGATGCCGCCGCCAAACGTAACAGGTCAGCTGCACATGGGCCACGCCTTAGACAACACCATGCAGGATATTCTGATCCGCTATAAGAGAATGCAGGGGTACGAGGCTCTCTGGCAGCCGGGAACGGACCACGCGGCCATCGCCACGGAGGTGAAGGTGACCAACAAACTGAAGGAGGAAGGCATCGACAAGCACGATCTGGGCCGGGAAGGATTTTTAAAGGAAGCCTGGAAGTGGAAGGAAGAGTACGAGAGCCGCATCATCAGCCAGATGTACAAGATGGGCGTTTCCGCCGACTGGGACCGGATGCGTTTTACCATGGACGAGGGCTGTTCCAAAGCGGTGAAGGAAGTATTTATCCGCCTTTATGAAAAGGGATACATCTATAAGGGTTCCAGGATCATCAACTGGTGCCCGGTGTGTCAGACCTCCATCTCCGACGCGGAGGTAGTTCATGAGGAGCAGAACGGCTTCTTCTGGCATATCAACTATCCCATCGTGGGAGAAGAGGGACGTTACGTAGAGATCGCCACCACCCGTCCGGAGACCATGCTGGGAGATACGGCGGTGGCGGTAAACCCCGACGACGAGCGGTATAAAGACCTGATCGGAAAAATGTTAAAGCTGCCTCTGACGGACCGGGAGATCCCGGTGATCGCCGACGAGTACGTGGACAAGGAGTTCGGAACGGGCTGCGTGAAGATCACCCCCGCCCATGACCCCAACGACTTTGAGGTGGGACGGCGCCACAACCTGCCGGAGATCTGCATGATGAACGACGATGCCACCATCAGCATTCCGGGAAAATATTTCGGCATGGACCGCTACGAGGCGAGAAAAGCCATGGTGGAGGATCTGAAGGAGCAGGGTCTTCTGGTGAAGGTGGTTCCCCACGCCCACAACGTGGGAACCCACGATCGGTGCAAGACCACGGTGGAGCCCATGGTGAAGCAGCAGTGGTTTGTAAAGATGGAGGAGATGGCAAAGCCGGCCATCGAGGCCTTAAAGACGGGAGATCTGAAATTTGTGCCGGAAAACTTCGGAAAGACCTATCTCCACTGGCTGGAAGGCATCAAGGACTGGTGTATCTCCAGACAGCTGTGGTGGGGTCACCGGATCCCGGCCTACTACTGTGATGAGTGCGGGGAGATGACCGTTTCCAGAGAGATGCCGGAGAAGTGCCCGAAGTGCGGCTGCACACATCTGACCCAGGACGAGGACACTCTGGACACCTGGTTCTCCTCCGCTCTGTGGCCCTTCTCCACTCTGGGCTGGCCGGACAAGACGCCGGAGATGGAGTATTTCTATCCCACCGACGTGCTGGTGACCGGATACGATATCATCTTCTTCTGGGTGGTGAGAATGGTATTCTCCGCCCTGGAGCAGACGGGCACGGTACCCTTCCACACGGTGCTGATCCACGGACTGGTGAGAGATTCCCAGGGACGGAAGATGAGCAAATCCCTGGGCAACGGAATCGATCCGCTGGAAGTGGTAGACAAGTACGGGGCAGACGCCCTGCGCATGACCCTGATGACGGGAAATGCTCCCGGCAACGACATGCGCTTCTACTGGGAGAGAGTGGAGGCCAGCCGCAACTTTGCCAACAAGGTGTGGAACGCCAGCCGGTTTATCATGATGAACATTGGGAAGGCTTCCGATGAAAAGGTGGAGCTGTCCGACCTGACCATGGCGGATCGGTGGATCCTGTCAAAGGTGAACCGCCTGGCGAAGGAAGTCACGGAAAACATGGACAAGTACGAGCTGGGAATCGCCCTCCAGAAGGTGTACGACTTTATCTGGGAGGAGTTCTGCGACTGGTACATCGAGATGGTGAAGCCCAGACTGTGGGGAGAGGGAGATTCCACCACGGCGGCGGCCATCTGGACCCTGAAGACGGTGCTGATCCAGTCCTTAAAGCTGCTGCACCCCTTTATGCCCTTCATCACCGAGGAGATCTTCTGCAACCTGCAGGATGAGGAAGAGTCCATTATGATTTCCTCCTGGCCGGAGTACCGGGCAGACTGGGATTTCGCCGCCGACGAGAAGGACGTGGAGATCATCAAGGAGGCGGTGCGTGCCATCCGCGGCGTGAGAACCTCCATGAACGTGCCCCCCAGCAAGAAGGCGAAGGTGTATGTGGTTTCTGAAAATGAGGATCTGCTGGCCGTGTTTGAGCGCAGCCGGGTATTCTTTGCCACATTGGGCTACGCCAGCGAGGTCTTCCTACAGAAGGATAAGACCGGCATTGGAGAGGACGCTGTGTCCGCAGTGATCCCCCAGGCCAATATCTATCTGCCCTTTGCGGAGCTGGTGGACATTGAGAAGGAGATCGAGCGTCTGAAGGCGGAGGAGAAGCGTCTCACCGGCGAGCTGGCCAGAGTCAACGGCATGCTGAACAACGAGAAATTTATGAGCCGCGCTCCCGAGGCGAAGGTGGCCGAGGAGCGGGCGAAGCTGGAGAAGTACACCCACATGATGGATCAGGTGAAGGAGCGGCTGAGCCAGCTGGAAAAGTAAAGTAAAATAGAAAGAAATTTTACTTTATAGAATTTTTATAGTTTTCACTTATATTTTATATAATCATCGCTGGATTGCATTGAGAAAAAAATAACTATATAATAAAGGAGTAAACGCAAAGCGAAAGATAATCTGCACAATCCAGGCGGCCGAATTTCATGAATGGACAGGGCGAATTGTCTTCTTTGTATTAAGCTTTATAATGGAGGACTGTTTATGTCTATACAACTGATTATTACCTTGTGCATTCTGGTATTCCTGGTAGTGATGCTGCTTACCAACAAGCTGCCCTACGGTGTATCTGCAATGATCTGCTGCGTGCTGTTCGTACTGTTCGGCATCCTGGATCTGCAGACCGCGTTCTCCGGTCTTTCCAGCAGCACGACCCTGATGATCGCCCCCATGATCGTGGTGGCAAGCGCTCTGGGCAAGACCAGCCTGATCGGACGTATCCGTAAGCTTATGGACCGCCTTCAGGGCAAGAGCGGATTCCTGCTGGTTCTGGGAATCTGCGGCATTACCATTATTCTTTCCCAGTTAATGGGACAGATTGCATGTATTTCCGTTATGCTTCTGTTCTTACAGACGCTGGACGAGAAGAGCGAGTATTCTCCCGCCCGTATGCTGTTCCTGGTAGCGACTGTTAACTGTATCGCCACCTCCAAGATCCCGATTGGTATGGGTGCCACCATGCCCGGCACCATCAATTCCTATTATCAGGGACTTGTGGGCCCGGAAAATCTTCTGGGTATTACGGACTTCTTTAAGGCCGGCATCCTGCCCCTGATCGTGGGAACGATCTACTGTGTATTCATGTACCGCCTGATCCCCAACGGATCCATCGACAGCGGCGACGTGAAGGAAGTCAAGGACGCAGCTCCCATCTCCAAGAAGGATGAGATCTTCATTTTCGGCGTATTCATCGCTATTATGGCTGGCTTCATGTTTACCAACCAGCTGGGCAGCGACATCACCAATGTAATTCCGGCAGCAGGCCTTCTGGTTCTGATCGTGTGCAAGGTTCTGACCATTCCGGAAGTGATGAAGTCCTTAACCAGCGATATGGTATGGATGGTTGCAGGTATGAGCGTTGTCTCCACCGCCCTTTCCGTTACGGGAGCCGGCGATCTGATCGGTGAGACTGTACTTAAGATCCTGGGCGGAAATCCCAGCGGACTGTTTGTCTCCATCGTGTTCTGCGTAGCATGCACCCTGATGACCAACTTCATGTCCAACATGGGAACCATGGCTCTCATGAGCCCCATCGCCGCTTCCACGGCTCTGGCCGGCGGCATGAACGTAAAAGCAGTTGTTCTGACCTGCTGCGTATCCGCATGGTTTGCAGTAGCGATGCCCACCGGATGTTCCGGCGCCATGATGGCTTTCGGTATCGGCCATCACAACGCCTTCAAGCTGATGAAGTTTACCCTTCCGCTGGTACTGCTGCTGATGATCTCCCTGATCATTGGAATCAACATATTCTTCCCGATTTACGGTTAAGGAAAAATTACACCGCCGCCCAGCTTTTCGGCGGCGGTGTTTTTTCATTTCAAAGGAAACTGTAAACCGGACAGGCCCGGCGGAAGAGCTGGGGACGGTCCGGGTGATCCCGGCGGACAGGGAAGTTTCCCTTCAGTAAATTAATAGAAAGGAACTGGAAAATAAATGAAAAAAGTAATTAATCCTGGTTTTGCAAAAAAGACCATCAACCTGATCGACAACATTGTTTACTCCCATCAGAAGGACTTAAACGGCAACCCCATGGAGCTGAAGATGAGCATCATGCTGCAGAATGGCAACAGCGAGATGCGTCTGGCTGCGGGAGAGGACGATCCGAAGGAGGATCACAGCCCGAAGCCGGCTCTGCTGTGGATTCCCGGCGGCGGCTGGAGAGGTGCGGATAAAAACCTGATGCTGGGCGAGATGAGCGAGTTTGCCAGAGCCGGATACGTGGTTGCATCCATGTATTACCGCAGCAGCGCTGAGGGACACTGGCCGGATCAGCTCATCGACGTGAAGACGGCCATCCGTTTCCTGAGAGCCAACGCGGAGAAATACGAGATCAATCCCGACAAGATCGCCGTGTTCGGACGTTCCGCCGGCGGCCATCTGGCAGCGTTCGCGGCCATGAATACAGAGGACGGCTGTGAGGGAACGGAGTGGAAGGCGTTCTCCGACAAAGTGCAGGCCTGCTGCAACATGTTCGGACCCACAGACATTGTGGCCAACATGGAAGTGGAGGAGAAGAAGTTTGCTGATCCCAACTTCCGCTGGCATTCCGTGGAGGAGACCCATGGCGGCGCTCTTCTGGGCGGAGATCCGGCGACCATGAAGGAGCGGGCAAAGGCGGCCAGCCCGGTGAATTTTGTAAATCCCGATATGTGCCCCATGCAGATCCTTCACGGCAACAGCGATCCCATCGTTCCCATTGAGGCCAGCAGCGACATTCTGTACCAGAAGATCTGTGACGCAGGTCTTGAGGACAGAACGGAGTACTATGTGGTGGAGCATGCCGGCCACGGCACCAGAGAGTTCTTCCAGGACTCTGTAAAAGAGCTGATGATTGCTTTCTTTGATAAATATTTAAAATAATACGGCTTTCTTAAGAGGAAGCGCTGCAGAATCTCCCAGATCATAAAGATTTCAGAGAGGAAGCGGCGCTTCCTTTTTTTGTGCCCTTAAGCTGGGCGGCCGCCTGCCGGGCCTCCCCGGGCGATTGCTTTCCGGACGGCGCAGGGAAGGGTTCCCTGACAATGAAAATGTATAAAAATGCGAACACAGGAATTTTTATGTAAAAAGTAGTTGAATATTTATGAATAGAGTTGTATAATCATTCAAAACAAAAAGAAAACAGCAGGAAAGATTGAAAGATCTGACGCATATTTATGAAAAAGGACAGGAGGAATTGAATGATGGAAAAGAAATATGGAAAAGTTGTGCTGGCGTATTCGGGAGGTCTGGATACCTCCGTGCTCATTCTCTGGTTAAAGGAGCACTACGGCTGTGAGGTGATCGCGGTCTCCGGCGATGTGGGCCAGGGAACGGAGCTGGACGGCCTGGAGGAGAAGGCCATCAAGACGGGAGCGTCAAAGCTCTACATTGTGGATCTGAAAAAGGAGTTTGTGGACGACTACATCATCCCCACCATGCAGGCAGGGGCTTCCTACGAGAAATATCTGCTGGGAACCTCTTTCGCCCGCCCCATCATCGCCAAGAAGATCGTGGAGATCGCCAAAAAGGAAGGGGCGGACGCCATCTGCCACGGCTGCACGGGCAAAGGGAATGATCAGGTCCGTTTTGAGCTGGCCATCAAGGCCTTCGCTCCGGACATGGACGTGATCGCTCCCTGGCGCTTCTGGGAGCTGAACAGCCGGGAGAAGGAGATTGAGTACGCGGAGAAGCACAATATCCCCTTAAAGATCAGCAAGGAGACCAACTACTCCAAGGACAAAAACCTGTGGCACCTCTCCCACGAGGGTCTGGATCTGGAGAACCCGTCCAACGAGGCCCCCATCAACCGCCCGGGATTTCTGGAGCTGGGGGTTTCCCCGGAAAATGCTCCGGACACCCCCGCCTATGTGAAAATCCATTTTGAGAAGGGCGTTCCCACCGCAGTGGACGGGGAGGAGATGGACTCCGTGGCCCTGATCGAGAAGCTGAATGCCCTGGGCGGAGCCAACGGCATCGGCATCCTGGACCTGGTGGAGAACCGTCTGGTGGGAATGAAGAGCCGGGGCGTCTATGAGACTCCCGGAGGAATCATTCTCTATGCGGCCCACGAGAAGCTGGAGGAGATCACTCTGGACCGTGACACCCAGCACTACAAGCAGCAGATGGCCTTAAGATTCGGGGAGCTGGTGTACAACGGCCAGTGGTACACGCCTCTGCGCAAGGCCATGAGCGCTTTTGTAGCTGCCACCCAGGAGACGGTGACCGGGGACGTGATTTTAAAACTGTACAAGGGAAATATCATTCCCGTTTCCGTGACCTCCCCCTACACCCTCTACTCTGAGGATATCGCCACCTTCGGCGAGGACCACTCCTACAATCAGGCGGATTCCGCAGGATTTATCAACCTGTTCGGACTGCCCATCAAGGTGCGGGCCATGAATGACGCGGCGCTGGAAAAGAAGACGGGCAAGGGATTCCCGTCTGTGGAATAATCATTGGAACAGAGAGGAGACAGTTATGGCGAAAATGTGGGCGGGACGGTTCAAAAAGGAGACGGACCGGCTGGTAAATGAGTTTAACGCCTCAGTGTCCGTGGACAGCCGTCTGTACCGGGAGGATATTGAAGGATCCATGGCCCACGCGGCCATGCTGGCCCGACAGGGGATCATCTCCGAAGAGGACGGAGAGGCGATCCAGGCGGGGCTGAAGAGCATTTTAAAGGACATGGAGGAGGGAAAGATCACCCTGAGCCCGGAGCTTTACGAGGACATTCATATGGCCAACGAGCAGCTGCTCACGGAGCGGATCGGGGACGCGGGAAAACGGCTCCACACCGCCCGGTCCAGGAACGATCAGGTGGCCCTGGATATGAGGCTGTACGTGAGAAAAGAGATCGGGGAGATTATCAGCCTGGTGCTCCAGTTTATGGAGGTGCTGTGCGACCAGGCGGCGGACCACCTGGAGACGGTGATGCCGGGTTACACCCACCTGCAGAGAGCCCAGCCCATCACCTTTGCCCATCACCTGATGGCCTACGCCAATATGTTCAAGCGGGATGTGAGACGGCTGGAGGACTGCCTGGAGGGGATGGATGAGATGCCCCTGGGATGCGGCGCCCTGGCCGGCACCACCTACCCCATCGACCGGGAATTTGTGGCCAAAGAGCTGGGATTTTCCGCTGTGACGGACAATTCTCTGGACGGGGTGTCTGACCGGGACTACTGCATGGAGCTGTGCTCCTGCCTTTCCATCCTCATGGTGCACCTGTCCAGGCTGTCGGAGGAAGTGGTGCTCTGGTGCTCCTGGGAGTTTAAATTCGCGGAGCTGGATGACGCATTTTCCACCGGCTCCTCCATCATGCCCCAGAAGAAAAATCCGGACGTGTGCGAGCTGATCCGGGGAAAGACGGGCCGGGTCTTCGGAGACCTTCAGACCCTTCTGGTGATGATGAAGGGCCTGCCCCTGGCCTACAACAAGGATATGCAGGAGGAC
>NBJMR02800__coassemble_2274_pt1 | contig 15361 bp, 15 predicted proteins | sample NBJMR02800__metabat2_low_PE_040 | metagenome-assembled genome bin NBJMR02800 | reverse complement strand
AAGCCTGGAAGGACGGGGAAGTTATACGCTGACCTTCCATGATGAAATGGATGAGAGGCTGACTTTAGACACAAATAGTATTTCCGTCACCATTAAAGGCAACGTAGTCGATAAAGCTCTCTATGAGACAAGTTTCAATCCGACAGATGACTGTACGTTTGAAGTAAGTATGGATCTTGTGAAGTTGTTTAAGGCAGGATATTTTACGAAGGAAGATTTTGGAACGGCTGACATTGTAGTAGAGTATACAGCAACTGCTTCGGAAAAATTAACTAACGGAGAGTATCTCAACACAGCCTGGGTAGTATATGAGGGCGGAGAGAGTGAAAAGGACACGGTAACAGTGTACTCCTATAGAATTGATATTTTCAAATATGATCAGAATAATCCAACTACAGGACTTCAGGGAGCAGAGTTCGAGATTTATCAGAAAGATGAAGAAAATAATAAGATCAATGCACATACATTCTCCTCTGATCGAGATGGAAATGCATCCTGGAACGGATTAGCTGAAGGAACGTATTACATCAAAGAGACAAAAGCTCCGGAAGGTTATGTGTGCAGCGAGGAAGAGCTGACGATTGAAATTCCGGACCAGGCTGGAGCTGACCAGATCGTAAACGTCCGCTTCGCCAACAGCAACATCCCCCACACCGGCGGCGCCGGCACCCGGATGTTCACCATCGGCGGCGCGGCCATCATCGTGGCAGCAGGCGTGATTCTGGTAGTATCCCGCAGAAAAAGAGAAGATTAATGAGAATTAATCTAAGGTGCGTCCCGGGAAGAAGATAGCTTCTTCCCGGCGGCTGCGCCGCTCCGACTGCAGGAGCCGCCTCACAAGAGTGATTGTGGGGCGGGTCGTACTGTTGGAGAAAGGACAGTGGAAACATGAAGAAACCCCGTTTAAGCACGGTTCTGGTGGGAGTGCTGTTTCTGGTGGGGGCGGGCGTGATGCTTTACCCGACCATGTCTGATCTGTATGTCAGACGGCAGCTCCAGAAGGAACTGGCTCAGTATAATCAGGTGACCCAGGGGGAGGAGGCGGACTACTCGGAACTCTGGGCGGCAGCTGAGGATTATAACCGCCGGCTGGCGGAGAAAGACAACCAGTTTGCGGTGTCGGAGGAGGAGATGGAGGAGATTTCCGGGCTGCTGAATCCGCTGGGAACTGGAATGATGGGACATATTGATATTGAAAAGATTTCCGTGCATCTGCCGGTGTACCAGGGGACGGAGGAGTCGGCCCTTCAGGCGGGCGCCGGGTGGTGGATCGGAACTTCCATGCCCACCGGCGGACCAGGCACCCACTGCGTGCTGACGGCCCATACAGGGCTGGTCAGGGCAAAGATGTTTACCGATCTGGACCAGATGGAGGAGGGGGATACCTTTTCCCTCACGGTGCTGGACCGGGTGCTGACCTATGAGGTGGATCAGATTCTCATTACCGAGCCGGAGGAGATCGAACCGCTGCTGATTGTGGACGGGGAGGATTATTGTACCCTGTATACCTGCTATCCCTACGGAGTCAATACGGAACGGCTACTGGTGAGGGGACACCGGATTCCCACGCCGGAGACGGAGAAAACGGCAGTCAGTGTGCTGACAGAGGAGAGCAGCCGGCCATGGCTTGCAGCGGCGGCGCTGGCAGCAGGAATTGCAGTGGCTGTGGTTATCAAAAAGAGAAAACGAAAGGAAACGAAGCCGGAAGATCAATTCCCGCCGGAAGAAGCAGACAGACGGGAGCAGACAGATAAAGAGGAAGGAAATGAGAAATGAAGATTCGTAGAAGGCTGTGGGCCGCGCTGTTCGGCCTGTGTATGGTTTTTGCTTTGGTTCAGCCTGGAATGGCCGGGGCGGCGTCCGGGGCGTCCCTGACGCTGAATTATGGATATCCGAATGTAAAATTCCAGATCTATCAGGTGGCGGATGAAGAAAAACGGCTGACGGAACCGTTCGCCGGATATGATATTTCTCTGGATCACAATACAAACGCGGAGTGGCAGGAACTGGCTATGGAGCTGGAAGACGGGGTGGAGAAGGATCAGATTTCTCCCACCCGTGAAACCTCTACGGGAAATGACGGAAAGGTACAGTTTTCCGGTTTGGAAGCGGGCTGGTATCTGGTGACGGGCAGCAGGATGAAATTGTCCGGAACGGAGTATAAGGCAGTTCCCTTTGTGGTGAATCTGACGGAAGGGGTTCCCATGAAAGCGGATGTGAAGCATTCGCCGGTGCCGGATGAGCCGGAAACTCCCACGGATCCCACCCCGGAGGAGCCGACCAATCCAGGAGGTTTTGATGACGGCGGCGGATCTTCCGGCGGCTCAGACGGCGGTTCCGGAGGTCCTGGCGGCCCGGGAGAGAGCACATCCATCACAGATCAGGACGTTCCCCTGGGACCTGGATCCGGAGAGCCGGAAACGGCGGCAGTGCCTGATGAGGAGGTGCCTCTGGCGAAACTTCCCCAGACAGGACAGCTGTGGTGGCCGGTGCCTCTCCTGTTTGCAGGCGGGTGCCTGCTGATTGTGGGAGGAATGATACAGGGAAAAGGAGAGACATCTGCTCATGAGAGATAAAAAGAAAGGCAGAAAAGGCAGATATCTGATCGCGGGAGGGCTGCTGCTGATTGCGGCGGCCCTTTGTCTGACTGTATTTAATATCGGCGACGACTGGCGAGCAGGACGGGAGGCCGGGCAGATTCTGGCGGAGATGGAAAAAGGAATGGAGGAGGATGAAAAGAACGCGGCAGGGGAAAACGGGGCGGATGCAGACGGCCAGGCGCTGGCGGTGATCCCTGTGGACGGAAATTCCTATATGGGAGTGCTGGAGATACCGGATCTGGATTTAACTCTGCCGGTGATGGCGGACTGGAGCTATCCGAAACTGAGAGTGGCTCCCTGCCGCTACATGGGTTCCGCAGAGGAAGGGAATCTGATCATCGCCGGCCATAATTATGACCGGCACTTTGGACGTTTAAAGAATCTTCAGGCGGGCGATGGGGTGATTTTTACAGATGTGGAAGGAAACCGTTACGAATACGGGGTGGAAGAGGTGCTGACCCTGGAAGGGACAGCGGTGGAGGAGATGGAAGCGGGGGATTGGGATCTGACCTTATTTACCTGTACCATCGGCGGCAGACTGCGGGTTACCGTGCGGTGCAGCCGGACGGAAGGGGAAAATGAAGCTGATTCTGGGGAAGATTACACAGGCAGCAGACCATCTTCCCTGTCAATAAATGCCCGTACCTCTTCCTGAAAGCTGCGGATCAGGTTTTCTATGCTGGGCCGGGGATAGCGGTGAACGATCTCATAGCAGACCAGGTTCGGCAGAGAGATGTTCAGGCGGCAGCAGACCAGATCCTGACGGTTTTTCAGGGCGCGGCAGACGCTGGAGGGAACGATGGCCCAGCGGTCCGGCACGTCCAGATAGAGAGCCAGCTGGGCCCCTGTGCCGGCGGTGATCAGGTTCTTTCCCGACGGCCAGTAGCGGTCGTGCCAGATTTCATAGGAGGAGCTCCATTTCAGATAGATTTCCTGCTCCGGGGGAAGTTCCTCCGGGTCCAGATTCTGGCGGTAGCGGCTGTCCTTATGACAGAGCACATACATGGATTCCTCACAGACCGGCTGGGAGATGATGTCAGGATAGCGTCTCTGGCTGTAGACGTAACCGATGTCGATGGAGCGGCTCTCCAGCAGCTGATATAACTCCCTGGAGTGGTAGGTTTTCAGGGAGAGATGGATGTGGGGATGGGAAAGCAGATGATTCCGGTAAAGAGGAACAAAGGTGCAGGTATTGATCAGATCCGCGCTGCCCACGATGAGAGTGGGGCGCAGACTCTGATCTTTTATTTTGCCCGTATCCCGGAACAGGGACATCCACCGCTCCGCGATGGGAATAAATTCCTCTCCTCCCGGGGTGAGCTCCGCCACCCGGCGGCCTTTCCGGCGAATAAACAGGGGCACGCCCACTTCTTCCTCCAGCATCTGGAGGCGGTGGCTGACGGTACTCTGGCTGGCGTACAGTTTCTGAGCAGCCAGGGTAATGTTCTGGTATTTTAATATTGTGAGAAAGGTTTCGATCATTTCCACAGTCACAGCAGATTCCTCCATCAAAAATAGCGGTAATATTGGTATTTTAGAGCTAAATCATCAATTTTACAAGTATTTTATCTCCGTGATATGATGGCATCAGAAGATAAAATGGCAATTTGAAAAGGAGGAGCTGTCATATGAAATACCAGTCAAAATACAGAGATCAGTTTCCGGAAGGATTTCTCTGGGGCGGCGCCATCGCGGCCAATCAGGCGGAGGGCGCGTGGCTGGAGGACGGAAAGGGGCTGGATCTGGCATCCTGTTTTCCTTACGGCATTCACCACAAATTCCGCGGAAGACCGGTGGAAGGGATTTATTACCCCCAGAAAGAGGCCATTGATTTCTACCATCGATATAAGGAAGACGTGGCCATGTTTGCGGAGATGGGATTTAAGGTGTTCCGCACCTCCATCCACTGGACCAGAATATTTCCCAACGGCGATGACGCGACGCCCAACGAGAAAGGGCTGGAGTTTTATGACAATCTGTTTGACGAGCTGCTGAAATACGGGATTCAGCCGCTGATCACCATTTCCCACTATGAGATGCCGGTGAATCTGGTGGAAAAATACGGCGGCTGGCGGGACCGCAGACTGATTGAATATTATCTGCGCTTCTGCGAGACCATTTTCAGACGGTATAAGGACAAGGTGAAATACTGGCTCACCTTCAACGAGATCAACAATATGCGCCGGAATGCGGATTACGTGGCAGGAGTGATTTTCGATGGTTCGGAGGACCGCAGGACCAGACAGAACCTGATTTATCAGGCGGCCCATCACATGTTCGTGGCCAGCGCGAAGGCCAATAAACTGTGCCATGAGATCATTCCTGACGCAAAGATCGGCTGTATGCTGTCCCTCAGCAATATTTACCCTTACAACTGCGATCCCCAGGCGGTGTTTGAGACCATGGACATCCGCCGCAAATCCCTGTTCTATTCGGATGTGATGATCCGGGGATATTATCCGGGGTACATTGAGCGGGTGTGGAAGGAAGAAGGGGTAGAGCTGGAGATTGAAGAGGGAGATCTGGAGGTAATCCGGCAGTATCCCAGCCAGTTTCTGGCCTTCAGCTACTATAAGACCACAGCCCATGAGGCGGGCAAACCGTCATTTTTCGATACCGGCGGGGAGCAGAACACCCCCAATCCCTTTTTGAAGACCAGCGACTGGGGCTGGCAGATCGATCCCCTGGGATTCCGGTATACTTTAAATGAGGTGTATGACCGCTATCAGGTGCCGGTGTTCCCGGTGGAAAACGGCCTGGGAGCAGTGGATGTGGTGGAGGATGGAAAAATCCATGACAGCTACCGCATCGACTATCTGAGAGAGCATCTGAAAGCGTTAAAGGAGGCTGTGAGAGACGGGGTGGACGTGATGGGATACGCCTACTGGGGCCCCATTGACATCGTTTCCGCGGGAACAGGAGAGATGAAAAAACGCTACGGTTTTATTTACGTGGACAAGGACAATGAGGGAAATGGAACCTTAAAGCGGATCCGGAAAGATTCGTTCGACTGGTATAAGCATGTGATTGAGACCAACGGGAAGTGTCTGGATCAGGGCTGGTAAAAGGAAAAACGGGGGCAGGCCGGTTTGGGCCTGCCTCTGCTGGTTTTAACCCAGCCACGTGGTGTAGAGAATCACCATGATCAGGGACGGCAGCATGTTTGCTACCTTGATTTTTACGGGGAAAATCATGTTTACGCCCACACAGAAGATAAGCATGGAGCCGATCATGGACATGTTGTCGATCATGGGTGTGGTGAGGAATATCTGGATGGCTCTGGCCAGCAGAGTGATACTCCCCTGGAACAGAAACAGCGGGATGGCGGAGAAAATAGCTCCCACCCCGAAGGCGGCGGAGAAGATGGCCACGATAATGCCGTCCAGAAGAGCTTTGGTGTAGAGCATGGATGGATCGCCGGCCAGGCCGTCCTGAAGGGGGCCGATGACGGCCATGGCTCCCACGCAGATGGTGAGAGTGGTCATGACGAAGCCGTCGATGAATTTGGAGTCTTTTTCCCGGCCGGATTTCTTTCTAAGCCAGTCCCCGAATTTCACAAATCGTTTTTCAATGTTCATCCACTCACCAATGACGGCGCCCAGAGCCAGGGACACGGCGCACATCATGGTGCCGCCGGAGGTCAGAGAGCCGCCGTCAATGGCCAGCATCTTTTCCAGGGTGCCGGAGATTCCGATGAAGATGACTGCGAGGCCGATGGCCTGCATGATCGTGTCCTGAAATCTCTGGGACAGTCCTTTCTTAAACAGGATTCCGATAATGCCTCCGGCGATGACGGCGCCGGTGTTGGCAATGGTTCCGATTCCAATCATGTCAAAATTCCTCCTGTGCAGGTTCTTACTGTTGGTCGGACGGTGACAGGACGCCGTCATCGCCGATGGAAATGTCAAAGGAAATACTCTCTATGTACTGATAAAATTCTTCCCTGTCCCCGGAATCCGTGAGCATTCTGGTATATCCGGCGGAGGATGTGCCGGGAATGAGGGAAAGCTCCGGGTCAGAGCCGTTCTGGTCTAAGGAAACTTCCAGCAGGGCGGTGCGGGGAATGCTGCTGCCGAAAATAAAGTTTCCCAGGCTGTAGACGATGGGTTTTCCATTGTAGTACTCGATTCCCTGGAGAACGTGGGGATGGCTTCCCACCACCAGATCCGCCCCGGCGTCGATGCACTGGCGTCCCAGGGAGGTCTGATGATCCACCGGCATTTCCTCCCTCTCCACGCCCCAGTGGATGAGAACCACCAGATAATCGCAGAGGGGCCTGGTTTCCTCGATGGTCTGAAGGAGCAGGGTCGGGTCGTAGGCGGTGAGGAGGCCGGGGGAGCTGGCTCCGGCCGTCCAGGACGCCACGGGAATCACCCGGGAGGCGCCGATAAAGCCCACCCGGATGCCGCCCACATCCACGATGGCCGGCTTTCTGGCTTCCTCTGAGTTGGAACCGGCCCCCACGTGGAGAATCCCGGCGCCATCCAGGGCAGAGCAGGTGTCCAGCAGGGCGTCTGTGCCGAAATCCAGGGAGTGGTTGTTGGCCAGGGTGACCAGATCCACGCCGATCTCATTCATAATGGGAAGACGGCTCTCCGGCAGGCGGAAGGTGTACTGCTTGTCCGGGGCGGCCGTTCCCCGGCTGCTGAAGGGAAATTCCTCGTTGGCGGCAAAATAGTCGGCTTGTGCGATGACAGAACGGAACCCGTCGTCTAAGACACCGGTGATGCCGCCGGCTTTGTCGTAGGCGTTCAGCACGTGGTCGGAGAGGTAGATATCCCCGGAGAAGAGAAGGGTCACCGGATCGGCGGGAGATTCCGCCGGGTCAGAGGGGGATTCCGCCGGATCGGCGAGGGGCTCCGCCGGGTCAGTGGGAGATTCCGCCGGATCGGCGAGGGGCTCTGCCGGGGCGGAAGGAGACTCCCCCTGGCCGGAGGTTTCCTCCTCTCTGGTGTTTTCCATGGCGAAGGCCGCGGTCAGTTCCGGGTCGTGGTATCTGGACGAGCCGCAGGCTGAGAGAAAGACTCCGGCGGCGGCCAGAAGAACTATATATCTGTGGGATTTCATAAGGGACTCCTTTATTTTCAGAATAGCTCTATTTTCCGCCAATTCCACAGATTCGTCAATACATTTTTAAAGGCCGGGACTCCGGCAGGTTTTTATGGAACGGGGAGAATTTATGGATTATAATGGAGAAAAAGGAGGCTGATCATATGGAGAAAACAATGGTAGAACTGCTGCAGGAGAGACGCAGCATCCGCAGATACACCGGCGAGGCGGTGCCGGAGGAAAGCTTAAAGCAGATCCTGCAGGCAGGACTGTTATCCCCCAGCGGCCACAACGCGAAGCCGTGGGAGTTTGTGGTGGTGAAGGACAGGGAGACGTTGGATAAGCTGTCTCAGTGCCGGGAAGGTTCGGCGGAGATGCTGAAGGGAGCGTACTGCGCCGTGGTGGTGCTGGGCGACGAGGAAAAGACGGACGTGTGGACGGAGGACTGCTCCGCGGCCATGATGAACATGCACCTGACGGCGTCCTCCCTGGGTGTGGGAAGCTGCTGGATTCAGGGGAGACTGCGCACGGTAAACGGGAAGAGCACGGAGGCTGTGGTGAAGGAGATTCTGGGATTTCCCGATCATTACCGGCTGGAGGCGATCCTGTCTCTGGGAATGCCGGCGGTGCATCCAGAGGCGAGAAAGCTGGAGGACCTGCCCATGGAGCAGATCCACTGGGAGAAATTCTGACGTTCCGATATTCTGGCGAAAATGGCCGGAATTGAAAATGAGAACTGCTTGCATTTTTGAATAATCTGTAGTAGAATAAAAGTTAATCAAAACTAACTCAAAGCGTGCCGGCCGGGGCGAAGAGCCGCGGCCGGCACAGCCATACAGTTTTACAGCAGTCATGCTGTCTTCAGACCTGGTCTTTTGGGAGAGAGGAACATGGAATCACAGGAGCTGACGCCTAGAGAGCGGCTGCTTGCCAGCGCCAGGAAAGAATTTCTGGCCCGGGGATTTCAGAATGGATCGCTGCGGAGAATCTGCGCCGGAGCAGGGATGACCACCGGGGCGGTGTATTTCTTTTTTGAGAATAAGGAGGATCTGTTCTGCAGCCTTGTGAGGGAAACGGCGGAGCAGATGGAACAGATGATGGAGGAGATGACAGAGTGGGAGCTGGAACGGCCGGAGACGGGAGTGGACAGCGATGTTCGCCTGATGGAGTTTCTGTATTTCCACAGGGAGGAAGTCCTCCTTCTCCATGAATGTGCCCGGGGCACGCGTTATGAAGGCTTTATGGAAGAAATGTATGACCGGATGCGGTCCGCCTTCCTCGTATTTTTTCAGAAGTACGGGGCGGAGGACGCGGACCGGGAATTGATCCGGATTCTGGCAGAGATGCGGATCAGGGCAAATCTGGAATTGTTAAAAGGAGATTATTCCATGGAACAGGCGATGGACCTGACACGGCAGATCGGTATTTACGCCGACGGTGGTTTTCGCAGCCTGACGGCTGCCATGAGAAAAGAAAAAGAGAATAGAGAAGAGAAATGAAAGCCCGGGGCAAAGCGCTCCGGGCTTTTTACATAACACATCATAACAACTGTTATCAAAGGAGGAACTGAACATGAATGAGAAAGAATTTAACAGAAACTGTGATGGGACAGATTATGGAAACTGGGTGCCCCTGAACATGATGAAGGCCATGGGAGGGCTGACGGGCATGCTGGCGCTGGCGGAAATCCTGGTGACGGCTCTGGTGAAAAACAGGATGCTCTCCATCCTGCTGGGAGGGGTGACCGGCGCACTTTTGCTGCTGTGGCTCTATATGCTTAAGTTCCGGGCTCTGTTTGATTTTAAGCGGGGAGGTCTCATGGGGCGGATCCACCAGTATCTGGCCGATCATCTGGATTGGGACGGACGGGGAAAGCTTCTGGATATCGGCTGCGGCGCCGGTGCTCTCACCAACCGGTGTGCGAAATTATTTCCCCGTGCAGAGCTGACCGGTATGGATTACTGGGGCGCGGAGTGGAGCTACGCAAAGGACCAGTGTGAGAAAAACGCCAGGGCAGAGGGAGTGGCGGACCGGGTGAAATTTCAGAAGGGAGACGCCGCCCATCTGGATTTTCCCGATGGGACCTTTGACGCGGCGGTGAGCAATTTTGTGTTTCACGAGGTCCGCTCAGAGAAAGATAAGCGGAAAATAGTCCGGGAAGCCCTGCGGGTGGTGAAAAAAGGCGGAAGCTTCGCCTTTCAGGATCTGTTCTCCCAGGAAAAGCTGTACGGGGATATGAATGAATTTGTGGAGGAGCTGAAGGCGGAGGGAATCGCGGAGGTACACTACATTCCCCATGTGGAGAAGCAGGGATTTATCCCCCGGTTTGTTCAGGCTCCCTGGATGCTCTCCGGGGTGGGACTGCTTTACGGGAAGGTTTGACATCCCCGGCAAACTGTGATAGAATGGCATCGCTTGCTCGGAGGGCATGTCATTCGGAGGAAATGACGGGCTGGATAAGGCACAGACTGAGACGTCTGTTCTTGTCCGGCCCTTTTTTACTGTGAAAGCCCGGTCTCAAAGCAGATGCGGAACGGGCTGCCCGCGGTATCGCGAATCGGATAAGGAAAGGGACTTTCCCTATCCGATCAGAAGAGAACATTCTGCACAGAGGAAGTATATAAAGCGGGAGGAGGAAACCCATGGATTTTCTGAAGGGAAATATCAAGTCACTTTATTTTAAGTATCTGGCGGCTTCCTTTGGAAGCACTCTGATCTCGTCCATCTATTCCATTGTGGACATGGCCATGGTGGGACAGTACCACGGGCCGGAGGGATCGGCGGCTCTGGCGGTGGTGGCGCCGGTGTGGAACATCATCTACAGCTTTGGCCTTCTCATGGGAATCGGAGGTTCCGTGCTTTTTTCCACCATTCGGGGGACCTCGGCCGGCCGGGAGCGGGAATCCAATGAATACTTTACGGCGTCGGTGATCGGATCGGTGCTTCTGGCTGCTGTGATCTGGGCGGGAATCGCCTTTTTTGACCGGCCGCTGCTGCTGGCTTTCGGGGCCCAGGAAGATACCATCGGCCTGGCCAGGGAGTATGTGGCGCCGGTAAAATTCGCCGTGCCTCTGTTTCTGTTAAACCAGATGCTGTCCGCATACCTGAGAAACGACAAAAATCCCGCCCTGGCTACGGTCGCGGTGCTTGCGGGAGGCATCTTCAACGTGTTTGGAGATTACTTCTTTGTGTTTGCCTGCGACATGGGAGCCTACGGCGCGGGACTGGCCACAGCCATCGGTGCCGCCATCACCTTTGTGGTGCTCATGACCCATTTCCTCACAAAGAAAAACACTCTGCGGCTGGTGCGTCCAAAGGGGCTGGTCCAGAAACTGGGAAAGATCTCCGTCACCGGATTTTCCACTTTTTTTATCGATGTGGCCATGGGAATCCTGACCATTCTGTTTAACCGGCAGATCAAAAAATATCTGGGAACCAGCGCCCTGGCGGTGTATGGGGTAATTGTGAATATCAGTACCTTTGCCCAGTGCTGCGCCTACAGCGTGGGACAGGCGTCCCAGCCCATATTCTCCACCAACTTCGGCGCGGGAAAAGGAAGACGGATCCGGGAGACATTAAAATACGCTTTGGGAACGGCCGCCGTCTTCGGCGTGTTCTGGACAGCTCTCGCCTTGGGGGTGCCCAATCTGTTTATCCGCATTTTCATGACCCCCACGGAGGAGGTGCTGGCCATAGCCCCCGGGATTTTCCGGTGTTACGGGCTGTCGTTCCTGCTGCTGCCTTTTAACGTGTTTTCCACCTACTATTTTCAGGCTCTCATGCAGCCCAGAGCGGCGTTTCTCGTATCGGTGGGAAGGGGCCTGTTTGTGAGCGGAATCCTCATCTATCTGCTGCCCGCTGCCGCGGGCGCGTCGTCCATCTGGTTTGCCATGCCGCTGACGGAGGCGGTGATCGCCGTCTATGTGGTTTGGGAGATGGCAAAATATACAAAACGTCTGCCGGACGAAAACTGACAAAGAGGCGGACGGTTTCCCGCGGGGGCTTTGTGCCGCCGACTGGAAGCCGTCCGCCCTTGTATTTCCATCCAATCTAGTATATAATTTTACCGTTATGAAAGAATATGTAGTATTTGACTTGGAGTGGAATCAAAATCCATATGGAAAAGAACTGCCGGGAGCGCATCTGACGTTTGAGATCATCGAGATCGGGGCGGTAAAGCTGAACGAGAACATGGAAGTGATCTCCACGTTCAGCCAGCTGGTGCGGCCTCAGGTATACCGGGAACTTCATTATAAAATTTCTCAGGTCACCCACATGACTATGGATGAGCTGATGGAGAAGGGGCGGCCTTTCCAGGAGGTTATGGCAGATTTTGAAGAGTGGTGCGGGGAGGCGGCGGTCTACTGCACCTGGGGTCCCATGGACCTGACGGAGCTTGAGAAAAACCTGGCCTATTTCGGCATGGAAAATCCTTTCCCCAACCCCCTGCTCTACTATGATATCCAGAAGCTGTACGGCCTGTTCCGGAAGGACGGGAAGGAGAAATCTGCTCTGGATACGGCGGTGCGGGAGCTGGGTATTCCGGAAGAAAGGCCCTTTCACCAGGCGTTTGACGACGCCTGCTACACGGCGGAAGTGATGAAATGCCTGGACTGGGAGAAGGCGGAGCCCTATATTTCCATGGACTATTACCGTCTGCCCCAGAACCGGAAAGAGGAAGTGTTCCTGCGCTTTCCCGGATATACCAAATACGTGTCCCGGGTGTTTGATACCAGGGAGGACGCCATCGCCGACCGGCGGGTGACGGATATGGTGTGTACGATCTGCCAGAAGACCATGAAAAAGAAGATCCGCTGGTTTCCGTCGGGGCAGAGGGCGTATCTCTGTCTGTCCGGCTGTAAGGACCACGGTCTTCACAAAGGAAAGATCCGCATAAAAAAGGCGGAGAACGGCCAGGTGTTTGTGGTGAAAACCATCAAGCCGGTGGATGAGGCGGGGGCTGCCGAAATCAGCCTGAAAAAAGAGGAAGAGCGGAAGAAGAGAAACGAGCGCAACCGGCAGAAGCGGCTGGAACGGAAAAAACATAAAAAGGAGGCGTAGAGAGCGCGCATGAGAAATGTCTGGAGAGCGGCAGCAGTGATCGGCATGGGAGTACTGGCGGCAGGAATAGCGGCCTGCGGGCAGAGCAGTATGGGATCCGGCGGGGATTCCGGCCGTCAGGTGACGGTGTTTGAGAATTTTACCGCCCAGGATCTGGACGGTAACCCGGTGGATGAGAGCATTTTTCAGGGCTATGATGTGACCATGATCAACCTGTGGGGAACTTTCTGCGGCCCCTGTCTTCAGGAGATGCCGGATCTGGGAGAGCTGGCGGATGAATACGGGGACAAGGGCGTTCAGATCGTGGGAATCTGCACGGACGCGGTGAACAGCGACGGGGAAGTGCTGGCGGATGTGGTGGAGACGGCGAAGGAGGATATCCAGGACACGGGAGCGGATTATCTTCATCTTGTGCCCACAGGGGAAATTTTTACCGATCTGCTCCCCAGAGTGTCGGCGGTGCCTACCACCATCTTTGTGGATGAAAGCGGGCGGCAGATCGGCCTGGCGGATATGGGGGCGAGGGACAAGGACACCTGGATCCAGGTGATTGAGGAGAAGCTGGCGGAAGCCGGATCGGAGGAACAATGAGAGGACAGAAAGGTTTGACGGCTCTCCAGGCCGCCCTTCTCTGCGCCGGGGCCCTTCTCCTGGCGGCAGGGGCGTACCGGGGGGAGATCGCTCTGGTGCTCACAAAAGCCGCCAATATCTGTATGGAGTGTATTGGAATTGGCTGAGAAAAAGAGGGGAAGGACCTTCCGCCACTGGTTCCAGGCTGCCTGGTTTGCCCTCACCAACGGCTATGTGCTGGGATTTCTGGAAGGAAAGATTTACCGGGGAAAATTAAAATCTGTCTGTGTGCCGGGGCTGAACTGCTACTCCTGTCCAGGGGCCCTGGGCGCCTGTCCCATCGGCTCCCTGCAGGCAGTGTTGGACAGCGGGACGTTTAAATTTTCCTGCTATGTGTTCGGATTTCTGATTCTCTTCGGCACCTGTCTGGGACGGTTCATCTGCGGGTGGCTGTGTCCCTTCGGGCTGGTGCAGGACCTTCTTCACAAGGCCCCTCTGTTTAAGAAGAGAAAAAACCTGCCGGGTCACAGATGGCTGGTCTGGCTGAAATATGTGGTGCTGGCGCTGTTTGTGCTGATTCTGCCGGCCACCGTGGCGGTAACGGTCACAGGGATGGGAGAGCCGTGGTTCTGCAAGTATCTCTGCCCCAGCGGGACGCTGTTCGGCGGTCTTCCCCTGATCGGCGCCAATCCCGGTTTAAGGGCCGCTGCGGGGGCTCTGTTTCGCTGGAAACTGGCTATTTTGCTGGCGGTGGTGATTTTGTCGGTGAAATATTACCGGCCCTTCTGCAAGTATCTCTGCCCCCTGGGGGCGGTGTACGGATGCTTTAATCCCATTGCCCTGTACCGGCTGCGGGTGGATGAGGAAAAGTGCGTGAAGTGTTCTGCCTGTCAGAAGGCCTGCGGCATGGACATTCCCGTGTGGGAGAAGCCCAACAGCGTGGAGTGCATCCGCTGCGGCGACTGCCGGGCGGCCTGCCCCACCGGAGCCATTGAGACGACGGCGGAGCGGTGGAGGAGAAAAAATAAGACGATTGCTGAGAGTAAGAGTTCCTGAAAAGGAACTCTTTTTTTGTGGGAATATGATTATTAAATATAGATAAAAAATCAGTTTTATAATAAAGTAATTTATCTAAAACAGAAAAAGATGTATGATCAAAATAGAAATAAACAATAAAAATATTGAAAATAATTTGATCAAATTATACATATTTGTGCTTTTTGTAAAAACAATGAACAAGGGGTGACTGTTCAGGAAAGGAGGTTTAATACATGTCTGAACAGAGAGAAGCCAAGTTAAGTCTTTCCCAGCTGGTATGGATAGCCACTGGACAGGTTGTGGGAGCCGGCGTGGTAACGATCGTGGGAAGCGCTTTGGCAGTTACGGGATACTCGGCGTGGTTTGCATACTCTGCTGCAGTTATAATGGGACTGTTGCGTATTTTGCCGCAGATGTTTTTCTTCAGTGCGCTCGTGGTGCCTGGAGGAGTGTATGGAATGGTCACAAGAACCTGCGGCAAGCAGTTCGGCGGATTGATGACTATATCGTCTCTGATCAACTGGGTCGCAAGAGGAACGGCAGTTCTGTCAGTGGGAAATTACCTGTCAGCGATGTTCCCATCGTTGAATCCTGTTGTGATGGCTCTGATTGTATGGGGATTTTTGACGATTGCTAATTTGTTCGGAGTAGATGTTATGGCAAAAATACAGTCCTTTGCCACCCCGTGTCTGTTAATCTGCCTTTTCGTGTTCTCAGGATTGTGCGCATTTCATGTGCAGCCGGGATATATGGACTTTACCGGGCCGGATATGTTTACAAACGGTCTGACAGGATGGCTCTCAGCAGTTGTTCTTTTAAATTATTCCACTAATGGACATTCGCTGATTTCCAATTTTGCGCCGCGGGCCGAGAATCCGAAGAAAAATATCCCGCTGTCAATGATTATTACCACAGGCATTATTTTCTGCTTATATACAGCGGTTGGCTTTGCATCCGGTGCGGTGCTTCCTCTGGAAGTAACAGCAAACGGAACTTTGACGGAAACGGCAAGATATCTTCTCCCCACGTTTCTCTACTATGTT
>NBJMR02800__coassemble_2272_pt1 | contig 15365 bp, 15 predicted proteins | sample NBJMR02800__metabat2_low_PE_040 | metagenome-assembled genome bin NBJMR02800 | reverse complement strand
CTCTGGTCTTTACACCAACAAGGATGCAACTTTGAATCCTGTTGACAGTAATGGATACAAGGGAGATTCTGAAAAATTCCAGAAACCGACGGTTTCCTACACTGTAAACGGCAGCAGTTCCACACCGGCTGAGTGGGAGATCTCAAAATCCAAGACGGCTACGGAGCTGAATGAGAATCGGGAGTCCACGGTGACCCTGGGACTGCCGTCAGCGCAGGAATCTTTAGTATCTGATGTAGTATTCGTTTTGGATAAGTCAACTAGCACAGAGGTAGAACAGCAGATTTTAGATATGCTTTCTGATCTGAAGACAGAAATTGAAGAAAAGCAGGCAAAAGTAAACGTCGGAGTTGTAATCTTCAACCAAGAAGCACATATTGGGTGCGAACTTACCGATTTGACTACTGGGTATGCAGAAATTGAGAAAGCAATAAAGACGAAAATCAAGAGCGGTACAAATCTTCATGCTGGTTTACTTGCTGGAAAGGCTATGCTGGATGAAGATACAGAGGTAGATGCTAATCGGAAATATTTGATTACGATTAGTGATGGAATTACCTATATCTACGGGGAGACACCAACTGCAGTGGCACTTCAGAACGGTGATAAGACCAATGCTTTTGCTGGCCCTGATAATTGGATGACCAAATATGGAACGAATGATGCTCCGTCTCAGGGATGGGATAATTGGATAGAGCAAATTGCTGCACAGATTCAGGCAGATGGAAGCCAATATGAAGTTTCTTATGGTACAAATGATCCATATATTCCTTATGATGAGCGTGCAGACCATGCAATGTCCATAGACAGAGCTCTGTATAATAGTTATCTTGTCTATAACGAAGCGAAAGCATCAGGCTATCATTGTTATGTGGATTTAGCTTCCGCCAATGCAAGTCATCCATGGGCTGTTTCGTTCATGGATTTCATGGCAGATGGTTGACGTAATCGGAGAGGGAACTTCCAACCTGGGCGATCCCTACGACTTCACCTTTGTCAATGACATAAGCCGGATGAATCTGACGGTGGACGGCGTTGCACTGGATAAGAAAGAAATCGAGAGCGTGGACGGAGTTTCCTACTCCTATGGATTTGGAGACAGAGGAGACGGAACCTATCGCTTTGTGGTGACCTATTATCCCAACGGAACGCAGGATACCGATGGAGAGCATTTTGTCTGGGAGATCAATGAGGCGATCAGCAACTTTGCTCCGGTACAGTTCCAGTATGTGGTGAGACTGACCACCGCTCCGACGGCGGATGGAACCCATGGCCAGTACGATGGCAATGGAGAGCACAATTATTCCGGACTGCTCACCAACAAAGAGGCAACTCTTTATCCAGTGGACAGCAATGGAACCACCTATCCGGCTGAAGAATTCCCGAAGCCTACCGTTTCCTACACCGTAGATAACGGCGGCGATACTCCGGTGGATCCCACCCCTGGCGAGGAGCAGTTCACCATCACCATCAACTACTACCGCAGATCGGACAATGCAGTTCTCCGCGATTCAGAGACCATAACTCTGGATGCCAATGCGGCATATAACATTAACGATCTGGTCAACATGGTGATTTCCGGCTACCGTTGGAACAACTACTCCGTACCGGAGGGACAGACCAGCGATCTGACTGGTACGCTGACCAGCAATCTGGTATTTAACGTATACTATGTGAGAAGTGGTGGCAGCGGCGGCGGTGGAAGCAGCAGCGGCAGTGGTTCCAGCGGCGGCGGAGCCTATACCCCCTCCGGTGGCCCTGGAGTGACCATTAATCCTGAGGAAGTGCCGTTGGCGCCTCTTCCGGATACCAGCACTACAACCACCATCGGCGAGAATGAAGTACCCTTATCGCCTCTGCCGAAGACGGGTGAGACAGCCAGAAGAGGCTGGGCGGTGATGATGCTGTCTGGAGCACTTATGGCTTTGGCAGCTGTGCTTAGCCGGAAACGCGAGGAAGAGCGGTAAATATTCCAGGAGAGAGCAGGGATGCATTTCCCTGCTCTTTTTCTGTTCCTCCCATTTACCAGTCTAAATCTCCTTTTGCATTTCATTTCAAAATCTCCCGATTTTTAACAATCAGGTAGTTCACAGTTTCCCATCCATATGCTAAAATAGAAAGGATAAATTGAAACAGCCTCTCAAAAGGGAGGCGGAGGTTATCGAAAACACAATCTAAGCAAAAAGAAGGAGGACGCCATGATCAACCGTCTGGTAAAAAAGATTCAGGAAACGAAAGCGCCGGTATGTGTGGGGCTGGATCCCATGCTCAGCTATATTCCGGAGCACGTGGTAAAGAAAGCATTTGATGAGTACGGAGAGACTCTTGAGGGGGCTGCGGAGGCCATCTGGCAGTTCAACAGGGAGATTGTGGACCACACCTGGGATCTGATTCCGGCGGTGAAGCCTCAGATCGCCATGTACGAGCAGTTCGGCATCGAGGGACTGAAGGTGTATCAGAGAACGGTGGACTACTGCCAGGAGAAGGGCCTGATCGTCATCGGCGACGCCAAGAGAGGAGACATCGGCTCCACTTCCGCGGCTTACGCCACCGCCCACATCGGCACAGTGCAGGTGGGAAGCAAGACCCTTTCCGGCTTCCACACGGACATGGTGACGGTGAATCCCTATCTGGGAACGGACGGCGTAAAGCCCTTTGTGGACGTGTGTAAAAAGGAAGATAAGGGAATCTTCGTGCTGGTAAAGACCTCCAATCCTTCCAGCGGAGAGTTCCAGGATCAGCTGATCGACGGCCGTCCGCTCTACGAGCTGGTAGCGGACAAGGTTCTGGAGTGGGGAAGCGAAACCATGGACGGAGAGTACAGCAACGTGGGAGCTGTGGTGGGAGCCACCTACCCGGAGATGAGCCGGATCTTAAGAAAGCTCATGCCCCACACCTACTTCCTGGTACCGGGATACGGCGCCCAGGGAGCCACGGCGGAGGATCTGCGCCCCTGTTTCAACGAGGACGGACTGGGAGCCATTGTAAACTCCTCCAGAGGAATCATTGCTGCCTACAAGAAAGCCCCCTATGACAAGTTCGGGCCGGAGCATTTCGGCGAGGCGTCCAGACAGGCAGTGCTGGATATGGTGGCAGATATCAACCGCGTATTATAATCGGAGGCAGGATTCATGGCACAGATCAAATTGGAAGCGGAAGTGAGAAGCCAGGAGAAGCTGGCGGAAGGTGTGTACAGCATGGAGATTTTCTCGCCCCAGATCGCCGGGCAGGCGAAGGCGGGACAGTTCATCTCCGTTTACACAAAGGACAAGTCCAGACTGCTGCCCAGGCCCATCAGCCTCTGCGGCATCGACCGGGCAAAGGGAATCCTGCGCATTGTATACCGTGTAGTGGGCGCGGGAACGGCGGAGTTTTCTTCCTATGAGGCGGGAGAGAAGATCCAGATCATGGGCCCCCTGGGAAACGGGTTCCCCTTAAAGGATAAGAAAGCCATTCTCATCGGCGGCGGCATCGGAATTCCTCCCATGTTGGAGCTGGCGAAGGAGCTGTCCTGCGAGCGGACGGCAGTGCTGGGATATAAGGACGAGCTGTTTTTAAATGAGGAATTTCAGGCCTGCGGGCCGGTGTACGTGGCTACAGAGGACGGCAGCGCCGGCACCAGGGGAAATGTGCTGGATGCCATCCGGGCAAACGGGGTGGACGGAGAGATCATTTACGCCTGCGGGCCCACTCCCATGCTCCGGGCGGTGAAGGCCTACGCGGCGGAGAAAGGGATGGAGTGCTATATTTCCCTGGAGGAGCGGATGGCCTGCGGCATCGGCGCCTGCCTGGCCTGCGTGTGCCAGTCCAAGGATGTGGACAGCCATTCCCATGTGCACAACAAGAGAATCTGCAAGGACGGCCCGGTATTTGAAGCTCAGGAGGTGGAGATCTGATGAATACGAAAGTGAACATAGCCGGAGTGGAGCTGAAAAATCCGGTGATGACGGCTTCCGGCACCTTCGGCTCCGGGGCGGAGTACGGGGAGATGGTGGATTTAAACCGGCTGGGAGCTGTGGTGACCAAGGGCGTGGCCAATGTGCCCTGGCCCGGCAACCCCACTCCCAGGATCGCGGAGGTGTACGGCGGCATGTTAAACGCCATCGGACTTCAGAATCCGGGCATCGATGTGTTTTTGGAAAGAGATATTCCGTTTTTAAAGCAGTATGATACCAGGATCGTGGTCAACGTCTGCGGAAAGACCACGGAGGATTACGTGGAGGTAGTGGAGCGCCTGGGAGATGCGGACGTGGATCTTCTGGAGATCAACATCTCCTGCCCCAATGTGAAAGAGGGAGGCATCGCCTTCGGGCAGGATCCCAAAGCGGTGGAGGCTATCACGAGAGAGGTGAAGCGCCATGCAAAGCAGCCGGTGATCATGAAGCTGAGCCCCAATGTGACGGATATCACCGTCATGGCGAAGGCGGCGGAGGCCGGCGGTGCGGACGCCCTGTCCCTGATCAACACTCTGACGGGAATGAAGATTGATATCCACAGACGGACCTTTGCCCTGGCCAATAAGACCGGCGGATTTTCCGGGCCGGCAGTGAAGCCGGTGGCAGTGCGGATGGTGTATCAGGCGGCCAACGCGGTGAAGCTTCCCATCATCGGCATGGGCGGCATTTCCACGGCGGAGGACGCCATTGAGTTCCTGCTGGCGGGAGCCACGGCAGTCTCCGTGGGAACGGCCAATTTCTTTAATCCCTACGCCACGGTGGAGATCGCGGACGGAATTGAGGACTATATGAGAACGTACGGCGTGGAGGACATCAATGAACTGATCGGCGCGGTGAAATGATGGGAGCCGGATGAGTGAAATGGCCGGGACTGTCAGAGCATGGCGGTTCCGGCCGTTATATTTATGAGGAGTTTTCGGAGTATGTTTCGAGGAAAGGGAGAGGCAGAATGAAAAAAGACAGGAAGCGTCTGATCGCCGCGGCCATGGGGAAAATCCCCTGTGACCTGACGGTGAAGAACGTGCAGTTTGTCAATGTGTTTACCGGAGAGATCTATCCGGCGGAGGTGGGTGTGATCGACGGATGGGTGGCCAGGGTGCGGTATCCGGAAGAACCCCAGGAGCTGGAATCAAAGGAGACAGTGGACGGAGAGGGGCATTATCTGATCCCCGGCTTTCTGGACGCCCACGTCCACATTGAGAGCTCCATGATGATCCCGGAGCAGTTCGGCCGGGCGGTGGTTCCCTGGGGCACCACCACGGTGTGCACCGATCCCCATGAGATCGCCAACGTGCTGGGAATCGACGGGGTGAAATTCATGCTGGAGAACGGGAGAAAATCTCTCCTGCGGCAGTTTGTGCTGGCTCCCTCCTGTGTGCCCGCGGTGCCTGGGCTGGAGTACTCCGGAGCAGAATTCGGGGCGGAGGAGATCGGCGGGATTCTGGACATGGACGGCGTGGTGGGAATCGCCGAGATCATGGACTATGTGGGGGTGTACAGCGGCTCAGAGCGGATGTACGACATCACAGAAAAGGGACTGGAAAAGCGCACTTTTCTCCAGGGCCACGCCCCTCTGCTCATGGGGAAGGAGCTGAGCGCCTACGCGGCGGCGGGAATCGAGAGCGATCACGAGTCAGAGACAGCGGAGGAGATCCGGGAGAAATTAAGGCGGGGAATGCACATTAACCTGCGGGCCAGCTCCCTGGTCAACCACATGGACCAGCTGGCGGAGGGGATTTGTCAGATTCCCTATCACGATTTCATCTCTGTGTGCACCGACGACGTCCACGCCGGGGATCTTCTGACCCTGGGCCACGTAAATAAAGTGGTCCGTTACGGGATTGAGCACGGGATGGATCCGGTGGACGTGATCCGCATGGCCACTTTAAACGCGGCCAGGGAGTACGGTTTTAAGGATCTGGGCGCTCTGGCCCCCGGATACGCGGCGGATATGCAGCTGGTGAAGGATCTGGACGGCGGGCGCCCGGAGCGGGTATGGATCGGCGGAAAGCTGGCGGCGGAGAAGGGAGCCTATGTGGGAGCGGACAGAGAGGAACCCCTGTCCTTCCCCAACACCATGAATGTGGGCTGGATTCAGTCGGCAGAGGATTTCTCCCTGACGGTGGAACACACGGAAAACGGGATGGTTCCCGTGAATGTGATCGTTCCCCTGGACGCCTCCAACGTGCTGAGAAAGGTGGAACGGCAGGAGCTGCCGGTGAGAGACCACAGGGTGTGCCTGGACGGCCGGGAGGATCTGGCATTTGTCTGCGTGTGCAACCGCCATGGCCGGAAGAATAAAACGGTGGCGGTGATCCAGAATTTCGGCCTGAAGGAGGGCGCTGTGGGCACCACCGTCTCCCATGACAGCCACAATGTGGTGATGGTCTACAGAAAAGAGGAGGACGCCCTGGCTCTGCTGCGGGAGCTGGAGCGGACGGGCGGCGGACTCTGCGTGGTGAAGGACGGGAAGGTGACAGGTTCGGTGGCTCTGCCGGTGGCCGGTCTCATGTCCGTAAAGAGCTGCCCGGAGGTGGCCGGGGAATTCGAGGAGTACCGGAAAGCGTTTTACCAGGTCTGCGGGGAGGAGACGCCTCTGCTGTCCTGCGCCATCATGTCTCTGACGGCTCTTCCCGGGATCGTGGTGACGGACTGCGGCCTGGTGGACGGGGAAAAGCAGGAATTTGTGGACGTAATTGCAAATGGATCCAACTTATGGTAAAATTGAGGAGAATTTTTACCTTACGTCAGGAGGTTTTAAAGATATGGAACAGTACAAGAAGGAATTTATTGAGTTTATGATCGACTGCGAAGTGCTGCGGTTCGGAGATTTCGTGACCAAGAGCGGACGGAAGACCCCGTTTTTCGTGAACACGGGATTTTACCGCACGGGAGCCCAGCTGAGAAAACTGGGAGAGTACTACGCGAAGGCCATTGAGAGCACCTTCGGCACTGATTTTGACGTGCTCTTCGGACCGGCCTACAAGGGCATTCCCCTTTCTGTGGCAGCCAGCATGGCCCTCAGCGAGCATTACGGGGCGGACATCCGCTACTGCTCCAACCGGAAGGAAGTAAAGGACCACGGGGACAAGGGCATTCTCTTAGGCGGACCCATCGGAGACGGAGACCGGGTGGTGATCATCGAGGATGTGACCACAGCCGGAACCTCCATCCACGAGACGCTGCCCATCATTCAGGCGCAGGGCGATGTGAACGTGCTGGGACTGGTGGTGAGCGTGGACCGCATGGAGCGGGGCCAGGGAGAAAAATCCGCGCTGAAGGAAATTGAGGAGCAGTTCGGCTTTAAGACTACCGCCATCGTGACCATGGCGGACGTGGTGGAGCATCTCTACAACCGGGAGTATAAGGGCCGCGTGGTGATCGACGACAAGTTAAAGGCGGCCATTGACGCATACTATGAACAGTACGGTGCAAAATAGGAGTGAGCGGCATGGAAAAAGTTTATAAGACCATGAGGAATACGGGAGTCTTAAACATCGTGATCGGCTCTGTGATCCTGGCCGCGGGAGTGGCTGTGGGAGTGATGGCGATTATCAGCGGGGCTGTGCTCTTAAAGAGAAAGTCGGAGATCACGTTTTAGGCTGCGTTTTCCTAAAGCAAAGGGGGCGGGAGTAGCAATCCGCGCCCTTTTGCACTCTGTGGGGAAAGGTTCCCGGAGGTGAAGACTGTGTTGGAGTGTGTGTATGATTCGGAATACGACGAAAAAGCAGAAATTAGGATGGGTGCTTTTTATTGTCTACATGGCGGCGGTGGTTTACTTTATGTTTTTCGCGGAATCCTTCGACCGACCGGATGTGAGGCAGGAATATCACTATAATCTTATTTTATTGAAGGAAATTAAAAGATTTATCATCTACCGGGATCAGCTGGGGATGAAGGCGGTCTTTTTAAATATAGTTGGAAATGTGGCGGGCTTTATGCCCTTTGGCTTTTTTCTGCCCATTATCAGCAGAAGAAGCCGGAAATGGTACAATACGGTGCTCTTTGGATTCAGCTTCAGCCTGGCCATTGAAATCACCCAGCTGGTGTGGAAGGTGGGGAGCTTTGATGTGGACGACATTCTGCTTAACACCATCGGCGGAGCTCTGGGATTTATTGTGTACCGGAAGGTGCAGAAGTACAGAAGGAGGAGAATGAATGGAAAAAGGAAAGACTAAAATTTCCTATATCCGCAAGCCCCTGGCCAGAAGAGGGAAAATGTCCCTGCTGCTGGCGGCGGCGGCCACTTTTCTCGGCGGTCTGGGAGTGTATCTGGCGGTCCGGGGAAACGGCACAGCGGGCCTGAATGTGGCGGCCATGGGATTTTCCAGTCTGCTGTTTTCCCTGGTCAGCCTGTGGTACGGCTGGCTGGCGTTTCTGGAGAGAAACCGCAATTATCTTATGGCAAAGATCAGCATCGGCGTCAGCGGCCTGTGGGTGGTCTTCTGGGTGTGCATGGTGATCATCGGGCTGAGAGGCTGAGAGAAAGGATGGGAGACATGATTGAGGATGCAATCATCAGAGAACGATATGAGCTTTCCCTGGAGAGAATCCGGGAAATAACAGGGGAGGAGGCAGCCGCGTCCTCCTTTGCCGACTATTTTTCCAGAACGGCGGAGTTTATCCTCATGGTTAATCAGGTATATGAGGAGATTCGGAGCGGAAGGGAGCTGTCCCTTCAGGAGTGCCGGGAGAGAAACCAGAGACTGTACGGTGACATTCTTCCGGACCGCTATGAGGAGAGCTACGGCAATCCGGCGTACGCGGTGAAGATGCTGGGGGAGGGCTACGGACAAATGCTGTCCTTCCTCTACAGCGAGGTGCGGGGGCTGATTCCCCTGGCTTTTGAGGAGCGCCTGGAGGACATGACCATCCTTCAGGAAACATTTATCGAGGTTTACAACCTGTTTACCATGGCGGCGGCGGACGGCGCCGGACTGCCGGAGGAAAAGGGAGAGGACGGGGCGGAGACCGCCTATCTGCCTCTGGAATCCCAGGTGAAGGAGGTTCTATACTGGTATGCCAGCGATTACTGCGATCAGATGACCGAGTACCGGGTGCGGGAGTGTCTGGATCCGTCCCTGATCTTTGCGAAACGGATCATCATGGACTCGGATCTCACGGATCTGCGGTACCTGTACCGCTTTGGGGAGTATATCTCCGACACGGAGCTTCAGACGGCGGAGTTTCTAAACAGTCTGCCGGAGGAGACGGTGAAGCTGATGGCGGATACCTACACGGAAGGCTACCGCCGGGGATTTGAGGTGATGCGCCGGAATCTGTCCAAAAAGAGTACGGTGGTGATCCGCTACGAGCTGGGCTTTGAGCGGATGATCCGCATGGCCGTGGACAATTTCCGGGCGCTGGGACTGGAGCCGGTGATTTACCGCACGGCTGTCCACTCAGTGAATAAGACGGCCGGCCGGTCCGCCGGATACCACAGCTCCAGCCCCAACCGGCAGTACGATTACGATCACCGGTATGACAGCGCCCTGTATCTGGACAAGGCGTTCAAGGATCGGAGAACTGCGGTGCTCCGGGCTGCCTACTCCAAATATAAGGTGCTGGCGGCGGCTTACGCGGGGCCGGCGGTGGTGGAAACCTTCGGCCAGGACGGCTTCCAGCCGGTGAATAAGAAAGAATGCCTCTCCTTTACGGAGAAGCAGGAAAAGCTGGCCAGAGAGCTGGCCGGCGAGAGCGCCCAGGTGTCCCAGAAGTATGTGCCCGGGGATGAGACCAGCTTTACCATCATCGCCTTCCCGGTGCCGGAGATCGGAGACCAGTACGGGGAGATTTTCCGGGAGATCATCCGCATCAACACCTTGGACTACGAGGCGTACAAGCGGATGCAGCAGGCCCTCATCGATGTGCTGGATCAGGCGGAGTCTGTGGAGGTGACGGGAGGCCCGGGAAATGACACCAGGCTGCGGATCGCCCTTCATCCCCTGGCTGACCGGGAACGGCAGACCAATTTTGAAAACTGCGTGGCGGATGTGAATATCCCCGTGGGAGAGGTGTTCACTTCCCCGGTGTTAAAGGGAACCTCAGGCCTGCTCCATGTGGGAAATGTGTACATCGGAGAGTTTCAGTTCCGGGATCTGAAGATCCGCTTTGAGGACGGATATGTGAAGGAGTACTCCTGTGCCAACTTTGAAGACCCGGAGGAGGGCAGACGGCTGGTGAAGCAGGTGATTTTAAAGAATCACGACAGCCTGCCCATGGGAGAGTTTGCCATCGGCACCAACACCACCGCCTACCATGCGGCGGAGAAGTACGGGATTACGGAGAAACTGCCTATTCTGATCGCGGAGAAGATGGGTCCCCACTTTGCTGTGGGGGATACCTGCTACAGCTGGGCGGAGGACAGCCCGGTCTACAATCCCGATGGAAAGGAGATCATCGCCAGAGACAATGAGACGTCCCTGCTGCGGAAGGAAGACCTGTCGAAGGCGTACTTCAACTGCCACACGGACATCACCGTCCCCTACAAGGAGCTGGGAGACATTGCGGCGGTGCTGCCGGACGGAACCAGGCGCTATGTGATCCGGAACGGAAGGTTCGCTGTGGCCGGGGCCGAGGCGTTAAATGAACCCCTGGAGGCAGACCGGTAAGCATCTGGAAAATCCCTATTGACTTCCCTGGAAAATTCCAGTATTATTTCTAATAAGTAGTGATTGTTTAATAAATCATACTTATAAGTAATCCTAATAAAAAATTAACCATTTTGTGATGAATGAAAAGGAGACGTGTGCGATGGCAAGAGTAGGCATTGTGATGGGCAGCGATTCGGATATGCCGGTAATGGCCCAGGCGGCGGCTGTACTGGAAAAACTGGGAGTGGATTTTGAGATGACGATCATCTCCGCCCACCGGGAGCCGGACGTATTTTTCGAGTACGCCAAAACGGCGGAGCAGAGAGGCTGCAAGGTAATCATTGCAGGCGCGGGAAAGGCGGCTCATCTGCCGGGCATGTGCGCGGCTCTGTTTCCCATGCCGGTAATCGGAATTCCCATGAAGACCTCCGACTTAGGCGGGGTGGATTCTCTGTACTCCATCGTGCAGATGCCTTCCGGCATCCCCGTGGCCACGGTGGCAATCAATGGGGGAACCAACGCGGGAATCCTGGCGGCGAAGATTCTGGCCACTTCAGACGGAGAGCTGCTGGAGAGACTGAAGCAGTATTCCGAGGATCTGAAAAATGATGTGGTGAAAAAGGCGGAGAAGCTGGACGAAATCGGATACAAGGCCTATCTGGACGGCATGAAAAAGTGATGGCGCGGACAGGCAGGGAAAAATAAAAGCGAAGGGGAGCAGTCATGGATTATAAGAATGCAGGAGTAGATATTGAGGCCGGATACAAGGCCGTGGAGCTGATGAAGAAGCATGTGCAGAGCACGGCGCGGCCGGAGGTGCTGGGAGGAATCGGAGGATTTTCCGGAGCATTTTCCGCCATGGCGTTTAAGACCATGGAGGAGCCGGTGCTGCTGTCCGGCACAGATGGAGTGGGCACGAAGTTAAAGCTGGCGTTCCTCATGGACCGGCATGACACTGTGGGCATCGACTGTGTGGCCATGTGCGTCAACGACGTGGCCTGCGCAGGGGGAGAGCCGCTGTTTTTCCTGGATTACATTGCCTGCGGAAAGCAGGTTCCGGAGAAGATCGCCCAGATCGTGGCGGGAGTGGCGGAAGGCTGCCGCCAGGCGGGGGCTGCCCTGGTGGGCGGCGAGACGGCGGAGATGCCGGGATTTTATCCTGAGGACGAGTACGATCTGGCGGGCTTTGCCGTGGGAGCGGTGGATCGGAAGGATCTCATCGACGGAAGCGGTCTGGCGGCCGGGGACGTGCTGGTGGGAATGGCTTCCTCCGGCGTTCACAGCAACGGATTTTCCCTGGTGCGGAAGGTTTTTGAGAAGGAGATGACCGCCGAGGGATTACATACCTACTATGAGGAGCTGGGAGCCACCCTGGGAGACACGCTCCTTGCCCCCACAAAGATTTATGTGAAGGCTTTGAAGGCGGTGAAAGAGGCGGGAGTGAAGGTGAAAGCCTGCAGCCACATCACCGGCGGCGGTTTTTACGAGAATGTGCCCAGAATGTTAAAGGACGGCGTCCGCGCAGTGATTCGGAAGGACAGCTATCCCGTTCCCCCCATTTTCCCGCTGATGGCGAAAAAGGGAGAGATTGAGGAGAAGATCATGTACAACACCTTCAATATGGGAATCGGAATGATCGTCGCCGTGGATCCGGCGGATGTGGAGAAGACGATGGAGGCCATGAAGGCGGCGGGTGAGACTCCCTACGTCATTGGTTCCGTGGAAGCGGGAGAAAAGGGAGTGACCGTATGCTGAGAGTGGTTGTGATGGTGTCCGGCGGCGGCACCAATCTCCAGGCGATTCTGGACGCCATAGACAGCGGGAAGATCACAGGCGCCTCCGTGGAGGCGGTGATCAGCAATAACAGCGGGGCATATGCTCTGGAGCGGGCGAGAAACCACCACATTCCCGCGGTGTGCGTTTCGCCGAAAAGCTATCCGGACCGGGCGGCCTTCAACCAGGCTCTTCTGGAGACGGTGCGGCAGTACCGCCCGGATCTCATTGTGCTGGCGGGATTTCTGGTGACCATTCCGCCGGAGATGATAAAGGAGTACCGGAATCAGATTATCAATATCCATCCATCTCTGATTCCGTCCTTCTGCGGCGTGGGCTACTACGGCTTAAAGGTCCATGAGGCGGCCTTAAAGCGGGGAGTGAAGATTACCGGAGCCACTGTCCACTACGTGGACGAGGGAGTGGATTCCGGCCCCATTCTTCTGCAGAAAGCGGTGGAGGTGAAGGAGGGGGATACCCCGGAGATCCTGCAGCGCCGGGTGATGGAGGAGGCGGAATGGCAGATTCTGCCGGAAGCGATTAACCGGATTGCCAACAAATAGGAGGAAAAGCTCATGAAAATACTGGTAGTGGGAAGCGGCGGCAGAGAGCACGCCATTGTGTGGAAGCTGGCCCAGAGCCCGAAGGCGGAAAAGATCTACTGCGCCCCGGGAAACGGCGGCATCAGCCAGCTGGCGGAGTGCGTGGACATCGGCGCCATGGAATTTGAAAAGCTGGCGGCCTTCGCGAAGGAGAAGGAGATCGATCTGACGGTGATCGGCATGGACGATCCCCTGTGCGGTGGCATTGTGGACGTGTTTGAGAGCCAGGGCCTGCGGGTCTTCGGCCCGAGAAAGAACGCGGCCATATTGGAAGGTTCCAAAGCATTCTCCAAGGACCTGATGAAAAAGTACGGCATCCCCACCGCGGATTACCAGGTGTTCACCGATCCGAAGCAGGCGGAGGAATATCTGGAGACGGCGAAATTTCCCATTGTGCTGAAGGCGGACGGCCTGGCCCTGGGAAAGGGCGTTCTCATCTGCAATACCCTTGAGGAGGCGAAGGCCGGGGTAAAGACCCTGATGCTGGACAAACAGTTCGGCTCCGCCGGGGATGAGATCGTCATCGAAGAATTTCTGACGGGAAGAGAAGTGTCTGTGCTCAGCTTTGTGGACGGAAAGACCATAAAGATCATGACTTCCGCTCAGGATCACAAGCGGGCGAAGGACGGAGACCAGGGACTGAACACCGGAGGCATGGGAACCTTCTCCCCCAGCCCCTTCTACACGGAGGAGGTGGATGCCTTCTGTCGGGAGCACATTTATCAGAAGACGGTGGACGCCATGAGAGCGGAGGGAAGAGAGTTTAAGGGCATTATCTTCTTCGGCCTGATGCTGACGGCGGAGGGACCCAGGGTGCTGGAGTACAACGCCCGCTTCGGGGACCCGGAGACCCAGGTGGTGCTCCCCCGGATGAAAAATGATCTGGTGGATGTGTTTGAGGCCTGCGTGGATGGCACTCTGGACCAGGTAGAGCTGGAATTTGAGGATAACGCGGCGGTGTGCGTGGTGCTGGCCTCCGACGGCTATCCGGAAAAGTATGAGAAGGGCTTTCCCATCTCCGGCCTTGAAGCCTTTGACGGGAAGAAGGACTATTTTGTGTTCCACGCCGGCACGAAGAAGGGCGAAAACAGACAGATCCTCACAAACGGCGGCCGGGTGCTGGGCGTGACGGCCACGGGAAAAGATCTGAAGGAGGCCAGAAGAAAGGCCTACGAGGCCACCGGGTGGATTTCCTTTGAGAACAAATACATGAGAACGGACATTGGAAAAGCCATCGACGAGGCGTGAGAGGTGTAAAATGTTATGGGCGATCAGAGGGATTCTGATCGCCTGCTGCGTTTTTATTGGCTTTGGGAGTGAGCCGGTCATGATATGGAAAAGTGTAGAGAAGAAGTAAAAAACCGTCCTGCGTCAAAGCAGGACGGTTTTTAGCATTTTCTTTCGGTTAAAACCTACTCCGGTTTGAGGTTACTGCTTAACCCCTACTGAAAGCTCCGCATAACAAGGCATTCCGGTACGCTGTTATGCTTCAGCGCTTGGACAGACACACGCCGTTGCCTGTCTGGTGATGTTATTATATGCGAGACACAAAAATATGTCAAGTAAGAACGATTATTTGATATATGAGGAAAATATTACGGCAGTATCAGGGCCGGCTTGAAATTCAGGTAGTCTCCGGATACCAGCAGATAGCGGACCCCGTGCAAGGTTCCCCGGATACTGTCGCCGAACCGGCGCTCCCCGTGGCAGTGAGAATAAACTACGGCCAGAGCGCCGTATTTTTCTGCAATCTCCGTAAACGGGGAGGTTTCCTCCAGAATGTTGGTGGGCGGATAGTGGAGAAACATGATGTATTTCCGAAATCCGGCCGCCTCCGCCTGGGCAAAGGAGTCCTTTAAGCGGCTCATTTCCCGGTCCACCAGTTTTCTGGCGTGGGCCTCCCGCTCCTCATCCCAGCCGGTGATATTGCCCCAGGGATCCAGGTAGAAGGGGCCCTCAAATGTGTAGCCCTTTGTCCCCACCAGAGCGTAATCCTGATACACCGCGAAATTATTCTGGAGAAAGAACAGGCGGCCGGCGTATTCTTCGTTGAGACGGTCTGTTTTCTTGGCGTCCCAGAACATGTCGTGATTTCCCCTCAGAAGAATCTTGCGGCCGGGCAGGTCTTCGATGAAAGCCAGATCTTCCCGGCATTCCGGGAGTTTCCGGCCCCAGGAGTGGTCGCCGGTGAGCACCAGAGTGTCCTCCTGCCCCACTGTCTGACAGACGTATTTTCTGATTTTTTTCTCGTGATGTTTCCACACCCGCCCAAAGCCGTCCATGGGCTTGTGGACCTGGAAGCTTAAATGCAGGTCGCCTAAAGCGTAGAGAGCCATGGCGGTCACCTCCTCTCTGCCATATTATAACCGGAGAGATGGAAAACTTCGCTAACTTGAAAAAGTAAATTCCAGTGCAGAGATAAATTCCACCATATTTTATTT
>NBJMR02800__coassemble_2216_pt1 | contig 15812 bp, 15 predicted proteins | sample NBJMR02800__metabat2_low_PE_040 | metagenome-assembled genome bin NBJMR02800 | reverse complement strand
TATGCCGGTGGCCCTGGAAAATATTATGGCCAACATTCTGAACCTGGAATCCCGAAAAGAGATGATCGTCCGCTATTACGGGCTGAACCACTTCGGCTGGTGGACCAGCATTACGGATAAATCGGGAAAAGATCTGATGCCGGAATTAAAGGCATTTGTGAAGGAGAAGGGCTACGCGAAGGAGACGGAGGACTACCAGCACAGAGCCCAGAGCTGGAAGGATACTTACCTGATGGCAAAGGATGTATACGCTTTAGATCCGGATACTTTACCCAACACCTACTTAAAGTATTACCTGCTTCAGGACGAGGTGGTAGCCCACTCTAATAAGGAATACACCAGGGCCAACGAGGTCATGGACTCCAGAGAAAAAGAAGTATTCGGTACCTGTCGGGAGATTATCGAAAAGGGAAGCGCAGAAGGGTGCAATTTCGCCACAGGAGCCCATGCTACCTTCATCGTGGATCTGGCCTGCGCATTGGCCTTCAATACAAAGGAACGGATGCTTCTGATCGTTCCCAACAACGGGGCGATTGTCAACTTCGATGAGGATGCCATGGTGGAGATTCCCTGTCTGGTGGGCAGCGACGGACCAGAGCCCCTGACCATGGGAAGGATTCCCCAGTTCCAGAAGGGGTTGATGGAGCAGCAGGTGGCAGTGGAGAAGCTGACGGTGGATGCTTGGATCGAACACTCCTATCAGAAGCTGTGGCAGGCCATCACCCTGAGTAAGACAGTTCCCGGGGCCAAGGTTGCCAAGCAGATTCTGGATGAGCTGATAGAGGCCAACAAAGATTACTGGCCGGAGCTTCACTAAATGCAGGTGGGATTTGATCTGGCTGAGAAAAAGAAAATGCTGGAGAGACGAAAGGTTCTATGATATGATGGAAACCAGATAGATAAAGAAGGGGATGTACATCATGAAACTTGAGGCTCTGATCAGTAAACACTACGACAGCCTGAATCCCAACGATTTGATCATTTGGCGGTATATTTATAAACATAAGGAAAAATGCGCCAATATGTCCATAGAGGCTCTAGCGGAAGCCTGCAGCGTGTCTCGGAGCACGGTGATGCGGTTTGCCCAGAAGCTGGGTTTGGCCGGATACAGCGAGCTGAAGGTTCACCTGAGGTGGGAGCTGGAGGAGATCCGGGACACGCCGGAGCATTTCGCAGATATGGTCTGCGATATGAATATCCGGGCGATCCAGCATTTCCGGGAACAGAAATATGACAAAGTATGCGGGCTGCTGACGGAGTCGAAACGCATTTTTACCTACGGCACAGGGATGGCCCAAAAGGCAGTGTGCAGCGAGTTCAGGCGGATGATGTTGTCCCTGAATATTCTGGTCCAAGACATTCCTGGGGAGGGGGAACTACGAAAAACGGCGAAGCTGCTGACGGAAGACGATGTGATTCTGATCGTCTCCAAATCAGGGGAGAGCAGTGTTCTGGCGGATGTGATGACCTGGCTTGATGGCCGCGGGATCCCATCCATCTCCTTGACCAGATATGGGAACAATACTTTGGCGAAGATGAGCACCATTAATCTGTTTGTGGACATTGAGGAGATCGCTTTGCTGGAGAACACCAATTTTGAGTCCATGACAAGGATGTTCATTATTATGGAAATTTTGTTTACCAAGCTGGTAGAGTACAGAACCGGAAGGCTGAAGGGAGAATCCTCCGTCTCCGGATAAACAATAAAAGAATGAGAGGGCAGGTTTTGCAAAAAACGGGCAGAACCTGCCTTCTTTCACGTTCCTGGACCGGCTTTCATTTTTCCCCAGGCCGGCTTCCGTTTTTTCCCGGAGGTTGAAAACGGGGATGATCTGTTGTATGATAGGGAAAGATGAAAATGGGAGGAGGATGCCGACATGACATGCAGGGAAGCGCAGCAGATGGTCATGCCCTATATCAATCACCAGCTTTCAGATGAGGATCTGGAGGCCTTTCTGCTCCATGTGAAGGGATGTCCCGACTGCAGAGAGGAGCTGGAGATCTATTTTACTGTGGATTACGGCCTGCGCCAGCTGGATGACGACAACGGGACCTACGATATCCCGGGTGCCCTGAAACGGACTCTGGAACAGTCCTGGGACCACGTCCGCCATGTGCATGTCCTCACCGTGCTCCGGTACGTGTTCGGCACCTTAAGCGCTCTCAGCCTGACGGTCATGTTCCTTCTGCAGATGAGGATCTGGTGGCAGGCGGGAATGTTTTGACCCTGTGATTGCAGATAGGAGAACAGAATGGAAAAATTAGTATTAATCGACGGCCACAGCATCCTGAACCGGGCTTTTTACGGGGTGCCGAATCTCACCAATTCCGAAGGAATCCATACCAATGCAGTGTATGGATTTTTGAATATTATGTTCAAGATCCTGGAGGAAGAGCAGTGCGACCATCTGGCGGTGGCCTTTGACCGAAAGGAGCCCACCTTCCGCCACAATATGTATTCCGACTATAAAGGGACGAGAAAACCCATGCCGGAGGAGCTGAGAGAGCAGGTGCCCCTGATGCAGGAGGTGCTGAAAGCCATGGGGATCCCCATTCTGACTCTGGCCGGATATGAGGCAGACGATATTCTGGGAACGGTGGCAAAACGGATGGCGGGCCAGGGCGTGGAGGTCTCCGTGGTATCCGGGGACCGGGATCTGCTGCAGCTGGCGGATGAGAAAATAAAAATCCGGATTCCGAAAACCAGCCGGGGAACCACAGAGGTCCACGATTACTATCCGGAGGATGTGAAGCGGGAGTATCAGGTGACGCCCCAGGAGTTTATCGACGTGAAGGCGCTCATGGGGGACAGCTCCGACAACATTCCGGGGGTTCCCTCCATCGGGGAGAAGACGGCGACGGCTATTATCGCGGCTTACGGGAGCATTGAAAACGCCTACGCCCACCTGGAGGAGATCAAGCCGCCCCGGGCGAAGAAGGCTCTGGAAGAACACTACGACATGGCCCAGATGAGCAAGGAGCTGGCAACCATCTGCATCGATGCCCCGGTGGAATTCTCCTACGAGGACGCGGAGGTGGGAGATCTCTATACCCCGGAAGCCTATCAGTATATGAAGCGCCTGGAATTTAAGTCCATCCTCACCAGGTTCGGGGACGGCGCCAGGGGGGAGGTCTCCGTGGAATCCCGGTTCCGTCTGGTGGAAAATCAAAAGGAGGCGGAGGCCCTGGTCCGGGAGGCGAAGCAGGCGGAGCGGAGAGGTCTTCAGCTGATTCTGGGGGATGCAAAGGAGCAGGAAGAACAGCTGTCCTTTTTCTCCGGGGCGGACGGCACCCTGGAAGTGGGGAAAAAGGCCGCCGGGCCGGGAAAAGAGGGGGCTGCTCTGGCTCTCTGCTTCGGACCGGATCAGATTTTCTGTCTGAAGGCAGGCGGAGAAATTTCTTCCCAGTGGCTGGAAGAGGCGGCGGCGGAACTCTGCCGGTGCGGGGAGACCTGGGTCATGGACCTGAAGGAACAGCTTCCCAGACTGGGGCTGGAGGATGACGCCCCGGTATTTGACGCCGGAGTGGCCGCCTACCTGTTAAATCCTCTGAAGGACAGCTACGCCTACGATGATCTGGCCAGGGATTACCTGGGGATGACGGTGCCCTCCCGGGCGGACCTGCTGGGAAAGGCGTCCCTGGCGGAGGCCATCCGCTCAGGGGAGGAGAAGGGAATGGCCTGTGCCTGCTACATGGGCTGCATCGCCTGGAAAGCGGGCCCGGTCCTGAAGGAACAGCTGAATGAGACAGGGATGCAGGCCCTGTTTGCGGATATTGAAATGCCTCTGATCTACAGTCTGTATCATATGGAAGCGGAAGGCATCCACGTGGAGCAGAAGGAGCTGAAGGAATACGGGGACCGGCTGAAGGTGCGCATTGAGAAGCTGGAAAAAGAGATTTACGACCAGGTGGGCGAGGAATTCAACATCAATTCCCCCAAGCAGCTGGGAGAAATTCTGTTTGAGAAAATGAAGCTGAAAGGCGGCAAGAAGACGAAGACGGGATACTCCACGGCGGCGGATGTGCTGGAGAAGCTGGCTCCGGACTGCCCGGTGGTGCAGATGGTCCTGGACTACCGCCAGCTGACGAAATTAAATTCCACTTACGCGGAGGGGCTGGCTGCCTACATCGGGCCGGACGGAAGAATTCACGGAAAATTCAATCAGACCATCACCGCCACCGGACGGATCAGCAGCACGGAGCCCAACCTGCAGAACATTCCCGTCCGCATGGAGCTGGGGCGGGAGATCCGGAAGGTATTTGTGGCGAAGGAGGGCTGCACCTTTGTGGATGCGGACTATTCTCAGATTGAGCTGAGAATCCTGGCCCACATGTCCGGGGATGAGAGGCTTATCGAGGCATACCGGGAAGCCCAGGATATTCACGCCATCACCGCCTCCCAGGTGTTCCACATCCCCCTGGATCAGGTGACTCCCCTTCAGCGGCGCAACGCCAAGGCGGTGAACTTCGGCATCGTGTACGGAATCAGCGCCTTCGGCCTCAGTGAGGGCTTAAGTATCTCCAGGAAAGAGGCCATGGAATATATTGAGAAATATTTTGAAACTTATCCGGGGGTGAAAAAGTTCCTGGACGGCCTGGTGGAGCAGGCAAAGGAACAGGGATATGTCACCACCCTGTTTGGAAGACGGAGACCTATTCCAGAGTTGAAATCTCCCAGAACCAGGGCTTTCGGCGAGCGGGTGGCCATGAATTCCCCCATTCAGGGAACTGCGGCGGACATTATGAAGATCGCCATGGTGGCGGTGGACCGGGAACTGCGGCGGCGGAATATGGAGTCCCGGATCGTGCTTCAGGTTCACGACGAGCTTCTGGTGGAGGCCAGGGAGAGCGAGGCTGAGGAAGTGGTGCGGATTCTGGAAGACAAGATGAAGCACGCCGCCGATCTGAAGGTATCTCTGGAGGTGGAGGCTAAGACCGGCCGCTCCTGGTTTGACGCCAAATAAGGACCGGAAAAACGGCACCGGCGAAAAAAGGAGGAGAGACTGTGGCACAGGAAAAGACTCCCTATGTGATAGGAGTGACGGGAGGCGTGGGCTCGGGAAAGAGCTGCGTTCTCCAGATCTTAAAGAATGACTGGAACGCCAGGATTTTTCTGGCGGACAATATTTCCCATGAGCTCATGGAGCCTGGTCAGGATGGTTTCCGGCAGGTGACGAAGGCTCTGGGAACGGGCATCCTGGCTCTGGACGGAACCATAGACCGAAAGGCCATGGCAGCCAGAATTTTTTCCGACGCCGCGGCCAGGGAGACGGTAAACGGCATCATCCATCCCATGGTCTGGGAAGAGGTGAGGCGGCGGCTTCGGAGAGCGGGGGAGGAGGGCGCTTCCCTGGCGGTGGTGGAAGCCGCCCTGCCCGGAGAAAAAGTCCATGACATTTACGATGAAATGTGGTATGTTTATACTTCAAGAGAGAACCGGATCCGCCGCCTGATGGAAGGGCGGGGCTACACCAGGGAAAAATGCGAGAGCATTATGGCGAGCCAGCTTTCCGATGAGGCGTTCCGCAGGCTGTGCGATTTTGAAATTGACAACAACGGCAGCCTGGAGGAAGTAAAGGAGCAGATCCGGAGCAGATTAGAGAACAGAGGTTTTACGACATGAGATTTGTGAGCATAGCCAGCGGGAGCAGCGGCAACTGCATCTATGTGGGAACGGATGAAGCCAATATCCTGGTGGATGCCGGGATCAGCAATAAACGGATTGAACAGGGATTAAATGAGATCGGAATCAAGGGCAGCGAGCTGACGGGAATTGTGATCACCCATGAGCATTCCGACCATGTGCGCGGGCTGGGAGTTTTGGCCAGAAAGCACGGGGTCCCCATTTACGGCACGAAGGAGACTCTGGAGGAGATTCAGTCCATGAGCGCTCTGGGGAAAATGCCGGCGGAGCTGTTTCACCCCATTCTGCCGGAGGTGGAGTTTTCCATCGGGGATATGAAACTGCTGCCCTTTTCCATTGACCACGACGCAGCCAACCCGGTGGCCTACCGCATTTCCCAGGGCAGGAAGCAGGTGGCGGTGGCCACGGACATGGGCCACTACGATCAGCATATCATTGACCATCTCCAGGGGCTGGATGCCCTGCTGCTGGAGTCCAACCACGATGTGCGGATGCTGGAGACGGGGCCCTATCCCTATTATCTGAAGCAGCGGATCATGGGGGATCACGGCCATCTGTCCAACGAGACGGCGGGACAGCTGTTAAACTGCATTCTGCACGACCACTTGAAGGCCGTTCTGCTGGGGCACCTGAGCAAGGAGAACAATTATCCGGAGCTGGCTCTGGAGAGCGTCCGCTGCGAGATCACCCAGGGAGACACTCCCTACAAGGGGACAGATTTCTGTATAGAGGTGGCCGGCCGGGATTCCATGTCGGAGATCATCACCCTGTGAGACCAATCTTTACATATAAAAAGGAGAAAAAAACTATGAGCAAGGCAATCATCACTGTAGTGGGCAAGGATACTGTGGGAATCATCGCAAAGGTCTGCACCTTCCTGGCGGACAACCATGTGAACATCCTGGATATTTCCCAGACCATCGTGCAGGGATATTTCAACATGATGATGATCGTGGACATCACGGAAGTGGAAGACCGTTTCGGAGCCATGGTGGAGGAGATTGAGAAACTGGGAGATTCCATCGGCGTGAAGATCAAATGCCAGAAGGAAGAGATCTTTACCAGCATGCACAGAATCTGATCACGGGAAAAGGACGGTAAACGGCTATGTTGAATATGTTTGAGGTAATCGAGACCAACAATATGATCGAGCAGGAGAAGCTGGATGTGAGAACCATCACCCTGGGCATCAGCCTGCTGGACTGCTGCAGCAGCGATCTGGACGAGGTCAATGATAAGATTTACAGGAAAATCACGTCCCTGGCAAAGAATCTGGTCTCCACTGGAGAGGAAATTGAGCGGGAGTTTGGCATTCCCATTGTCAATAAGCGGATTTCTGTCACTCCCATCTCCCTGGTGGGAGGAGCGGCCTGCAGAACGCCGGAGGATTTTGTCACCATCGCAAAGACCCTGGACCGGGCAGCCAAAGAGGTGGGCGTCAACTTTCTGGGAGGATATTCTGCCCTGGTGAGCAAGGGCATGACGAAGGCGGATGAAAACCTGATCCGCTCCATTCCCCAGGCTCTGGCCTGCACGGAGCGGGTGTGCAGCTCCGTCAACGTGGGATCCACCAAGACCGGCATTAATATGGACGCGGTCAGCCTCATGGGCGAGATGGTGAAGGCTACGGCGGAGGCCACGAAGGAGCAGGATTCCTTAGGCTGCGCCAAGCTGGTGGTGTTCTGCAATGCCCCGGACGACAATCCCTTTATGGCGGGAGCCTTCCACGGGGTGACGGAGGCGGACGCCGTCATCAACGTGGGCGTCAGCGGTCCGGGAGTGGTGAAAGTAGCTCTGGAGAAGGCCAGAGGAGAGAACTTTGAGGTGCTCTGCGAGACCATTAAAAAGACGGCGTTCAAGATCACGAGAGTGGGCCAGCTGGTGGCCCAGGAAGCTTCCAAGCGTCTGGGCGTGCCCTTCGGCATCATCGACCTGTCCCTGGCACCCACCCCGGCGGTGGGGGACAGCGTGGCAGAGATCCTGGAGGAGATCGGTCTGGAGCGGGTGGGAGCACCCGGAACCACGGCGGCTCTTGCCATGCTGAACGATCAGGTGAAAAAAGGCGGCGTCATGGCATCCTCCTATGTGGGCGGATTAAGCGGCGCTTTCATTCCGGTGAGCGAGGATCAGGGCATGATCGACGCTGTCAGCCTGGGAGCTCTCACCATCGAGAAGCTGGAAGCCATGACCTGCGTCTGCTCCGTGGGGCTGGACATGATCGCCGTTCCGGGGGACACCCCGGCTACCACCATCGCCGGAGTGATCGCTGATGAGGCGGCTATCGGCATGGTGAATCAGAAGACCACGGCGGTGCGGATCATTCCGGTGATCGGAAAGGGCGTGGGGGACACGGTGGAGTTCGGCGGCCTTTTAGGCTACGCCCCGGTGATGCCGGTGAACACCTACTCCTGCGAGAAGTTTGTGACCAGAGGCGGACGGATCCCGGCACCCATTCACAGCTTTAAGAATTAAATATCAGCTCCGGACCAGTCTTTTGTCCCGCCGGGAACTCGGCTGGGAAGACGGGCCCGGAGTTTTTTTATAAACTGGCCATATTCAGGAGGAGGAAAATGAAACTGTATCTGATCCGCCACGGGCGGCAAAACAGCAGACGGTGCAACGTGAACGTGCCTTTGGATGAGGCGGGGAGGCGGCAGGCAGAGCTTGCCGGGGCCAGGCTGAAGGAATACGGTGCGGAAAAGATTTTTGCCAGCGATCTTCTGCGGGCGGAGGAGACGGCGGAGATCATCCGCAGTTTTCTCCCGGTTCCCGTGGAGATCCGCCGGGAGATCCGGGAGATCTCTTTCGGGGAGATGGAAGGCCTGACGGATGAGGAGATCCATGAGAAATTTGAGGCGTTCCAGAAAGAGTTTAGGAAGATGGAGCGGGATCTGCCCTATCCCGGCGGGGAGTGCGCCGGAGATGTGATCCGGCGGGCCCTTCCGGTGTTTCAGGAAATTTTTCACAGCGGACTTTCCCGGGCGGTCATGGTCACCCACGGCGGAGTGATCCGGTGTATGACGGCTTACTATCTGGGAATGGACCCGGCCCGGTGGCGGGTTCTGGGGAAAAATCTGGAGAACTGCAGCATTACGGAGCTGGCGTATGAGGAGAAGACGGGAAAGGTGACGGTGGAGCGGTTCAACGACTACGCCCATCTGGAGGCATTCCCGGAGCTTTTGAGAAAAAACTGGTGAGGAGAGAGCGATGGAAGAGCGTGACAGAGCGGCCCTTGCGGGGGCGCTGGAGGAATTTTTAAACGAGAGGATGGAGCGGCTGATCTTAAGCGGACCGGCGGAGAAAAACGGTCTGCAGAAGGTGAAGATCCATCCGGTAATGCTTCGGGGAGAGCTGGCGTTCCAGGCGGAGGAGCAGCGGGGAACCCAGGCTTTTCACCGGAATATGGACAGAGACCGGGCGGCGGCCTATGTGACGGAGATGCTGGACGGGATTATGAGGCAGATGGAGCTTTCCTCCGCCTCCGGCACCGTCCATGCTCTGGTGAGCAAAAAGGGAAAGGTGACGGTGAAAGTAAAGCGGAAGATGGCGGCGGCAGCTCCGGCGGCGCCGGCGGTTCTCGCCCACAACCGGAAAAAGCGGTATGTGCTGGAGGAGGGGCGCCCGGTTCCCTTCCTGGTGGATCTGGGAGTGATGACCAAAGAGGGACAGGTGGTCCGCTCCCGGTACGACAAGTTCCGCCAGATCAACTGGTTCCTGGAGTTTATTGAAGATATTCTGCCCAGGCTGGACCGGAACCGGGAGAACGTGATTATCGACTTTGGCTGCGGCAAATCCTACCTCACCTTCGCCATGTACTACTATTTGAAGGAGCTGAAGGGGTATTCCGTGCGGATCATCGGCCTGGATCTGAAAAAGGATGTGATCGCCCGGTGCAACCTGCTGGCGGAACGGTACGGTTTTGACCATCTCCGCTTTTATCACGGAGATATCGCCTCCTATGAGGGGGTGGACCGGGTCGATATGGTAGTGACTCTTCACGCCTGCGATACGGCCACGGACTACGCCCTTTACAAGGCGGTGAAATGGGGCGCCAAGGTGATTCTGTCCGTTCCCTGCTGCCAGCATGAGTTAAACGGACAGATGAAAAATGAGCTGCTGGCCCCGCTGTTTTCCTACGGAATCATCAAAGAGCGGACTGCGGCCCTGTTTACCGACGCCATCCGGGCCCAGATTTTGGAAGGCCAGGGCTACCGGACCCAGCTGCTGGAGTTCATCGACATGGAGCACACCCCGAAGAACATTCTGATCCGGGCAGTGCGGCAGGGGGAGAAAAAAGATAATGGGGAGGAGTTAAAGGCCGTTCTGGACTTCCTTCACGGAGATCTCACTCTGTACCGGCTGTTTCAGGAACATGCCGGTGAAGGAGAGGCGTAATGGGTGGAGAAGGCCAGTGGGTGATCGGAGAGGTCTCCGAAAACCGGAAGGAGTATCTGGATCTTCTGCTGCTGGCAGACGAACAGGAGAATATGATCGACCGCTACCTGGACCGGGGCTGGATGTATGTGATGAAGGACCGTTCCGGGGACGGACCGGCAGCGGCGGTCTGTGTGGTCACGGACGAGGGGAAAGGGGTTCTGGAGATTAAGAATCTGGCGGTGAGACGGGAGCTGCAGGGCAGAGGGCTGGGCCGCCGGATGGTGGAGTTTGCGGCGGACCGGTTCCGGGGACGCTTTCAGATTCTGCAGGTGGGAACAGGGGACAGCCCTCTGACCCTGCCCTTTTATAAAGCCTGCGGCTTTGCCCCGTCCCATGTGGTAAAGAACTTTTTTACAGATCATTACGACCATCCCATATGGGAGGGCGGAGTGCTGCTGCGGGATATGGTGTACCTGCGGAGAGAGCTTTGAAATACGGAGGTAGAAGACAGAAATGAAAAGGGTCATGGTCATCGGCTGTCCTGGGGCGGGAAAGAGTACGTTTTCCAGGAAGCTGCAGGAGAAAACCGGTCTGCCTCTTTATTATCTGGATATGATCTGGCATCGGCCGGACCGAACCAATGTGAGCAGGGAGGAATTTGACGAAAGGCTGGGAGAGATCACAAGAAGAGACCAGTGGATTCTGGACGGCAATTACCTGCGGACCATGAAAGTCCGCCTAGAAGCCAGCGACACCGTCTTCCTGCTGGATTATCCCCTGGAGGTGTGTCTGGAAGGGGCTATTTCCCGCATCGGGAAAAGGCGGGGGGATCTGCCCTGGGTGGAAACGGAGTTGGATCCGGAATTCCGTCAGTGGATCCTGGATTTTCAGAAAGATCAGATGCCGGAGATTCGTCGGCTGCTGGAACAGTACGGTGTTGGCAGAGAAGTGAACGTGTTCTGCTCCAGAGAAGAAGGAGAAATGTATTTGAGACAATGGAAGGCGAAAGAAAGGAAAGACATATGAAATTTGCATTTTTAATTGTGGGGGATTATGATTCTGTGAAGGACCAGGCGTCCATTCACGGGGAGAGCGCCAGGATCATCGGCGTATCCAGTATCCAGGATGCCTGTGAGGCGGCTGAAAAACTGTGCCGGGAGGGAATCGGCTGCATTGAGCTGTGCGGCGCCTTCGGGCCGGACGGGGCAAGGCAGGTGATCGAGGCCACGGGAAACCGGATTCCGGTGGGATATGTCACCCATCTGCCGGAACAGGATGATATCTACCGGGCGGCTTTTCCGGCAGATAAAAAGGAAGAGCGGGAATGATCCGGAGAATGGAACCGGCGGACACAGAACGGGTCAGCGAGATCTGGCTGGAGGCCAACCGGGAGGCCCACGGCTTTATCCCGGCATCCTACTGGGAGAAGAATTTTCAGATGGTAAAGGAGATGCTTCCCCTGGCGGAGGTATACGTCTGGGAGGACACTGGCGGAGTTCAGGGCTTTGTGGGACTGAACGGAGATTATATCGAGGGAATTTTTGTGAGTGGTTCCCGGCGGTCAGCCGGCATCGGCCGTCAGCTGGTGGATCACTGCAAAGAGATCCGAAGCAGCCTGAGGCTGAAAGTATATGAAAAGAACCGCAGGGCAGCGGCTTTCTACCTGCGGGAAGGATTTCAGATTACGGCGGAAGGCGTGGATGAGGACACCGGGGAAACAGAATATGAGATGGGATGGAGGGCTGCGGCAGCTGCCAGGTGACAAAAATTGATTAAGTACTTGACTTTTTCCCGCCGGATGGATACAATAGAACACAGATTTCGCGCTTCCCCACGGAAGTGCGCCATATAAAAAGGCAGTGAAGGCACAAACGTAAGGGCTTACATTCTTTCCAGAGAGGGGAGATCACCGGCTGCGAGTTTCCCCAAGTTCCGTAAGTATCCTGAATTTCCCGCCGGAGCCGCACGGCTGAAAGGATTCCTCCCGCTAGGCTGTGACGTATCTATGCGTTAAATAGAAGAGTGCCTGTCCGGATTCCGGGCGGGAATTAGGGTGGTACCGCGATGACCTCGTCCCTTTGGGGACGGGGTCTTTTTTGTTTCCCGGGATTTGCGAAGCAAAAGGTTCCGGCAGATGAGCCGGGCGGTTTCCTGCCTCAATCCAGAAAGGAGAATTGGAATGAAGGATAAAATCAATGAAATTTTATCAGAAGCACAGAACAAAATTTCTGCAGCGGCCAGCGAGAGCGAACTGCAGAGCGTAAAGAGCGCCTATGTGGGCAAACAGGGTTCTCTCACCATGATGATGAAGGAGATGCCGAAGCTGGATCCTGCTCTCCGCCCGGAGATGGGCAAGCTGCTGAACCAGGCGAAGAACCAGGTGACGGAGCTGATCGATGCCAAGAGAATGGAGTTAAAGTTAAAGGCTTCCGAGGTGTCCCCGGATTTTGACTGCACTGTTCCGGGAATTCTGCCGCCGAAGGGAGGACTTCACCCCATCACCCAGATGTGCTACGACTTAAACGACGCGTTCCGCTCCATGGGATTTGAGATTTTCCAGGAGGACGAGATCACCAGCGAGCTTTACGCCTTTGATAAACTGAATTTCCCGCCCAATCATCCCGCCAGAGAGAGCATGGATACCTACTGGCTGGAGGGCCATGACAGCGGCAGCACCAACGAGAAACTCTGCCTCCGTCCCCATCTGACCGGCGGCAGCGTCCGTTATATGCAGACCCACAAACCGCCGTACCGCTTTGTATATCCGGGACGGGTTTACCGCAACGAGACTACGGACGCCCATCACGAGAGAGCGTTCTTCCAGTATGAGGCCCTGATCGTGGACAAGGACATCACTTTCACCTCCGGAAAGGTGATGATCAAGAGCATCCTGAACAAGGTATTCGGAACGGATGTGCCTGTGAGAATGCGCTCCGGTTTCTTCCCCTTCGTGGAGCCGGGATTTGAGATCGACATGCAGTGCCAGGTCTGCGGCGGAAAGGGCTGCAGCGTCTGCAAGCATGTGGGCTGGATTGAGGTAATGCCCGGCGGATCTCCCCATCCCAACGTGCTCCGGGCAGCCGGCCTGGACCCCGATGAGTATACCGGTTTCTATGTAAATATCGGTCTGGACCGTCTGGTGATGATGCGCTACGGCGTTGACGACGTGAGACTGTTCCACAGCGCGGATTTGAGATTTCTGAAGCAGTTTAGATAAGGAAGAGAGGCGGATTACAGAGATGAAATTGTCATTATCTTGGATTAAGGATTATGTAAAAATCCCGGACGATATGGATCTGAAAAAACTGGCGTACGACCTGACCATGTCCACTGTGGAAGTGGAGGACGTGGAATACCTGGCACGGCGTTTCGATAATATGGTGGTAGGCGTGATCGAGAAGATCGAGCCCCATCCCAACGCGGATAAGCTGAGAGTGTGCAAAGTGGATATTGGCGGCGGCGATGTGAAGACCATCGTCTGCGGCGGCATCAATCTGTCAGAGGGAATGCGGGTGGCCGTGTCCTGTCCCGGGGCCATCGTGCGGTGGCACGGAGAGGGAGAACCGGTGGAGATCAAGAACTCCAAGCTGCGGGGTGTGGAGTCCTACGGCATGATCTGCGCCTCCGATGAGATCGGTCTGGGAGATCTGTTCCCGGCTTCCCAGGAGGCGGAGATTCTGGACCTGTCTGCCTTTGACGTTCCCGCCGGCACGCCTTTGGCGGAGGCTCTGGATATGGACGACGTACTGCTGGAGATCGACAACAAGTCCATGACCAACCGCCCGGATCTGTGGGGCCACTACGGAATTGCCAGAGAGCTTGCCGCCCTTTACGACCTGCCTCTGGTGGAGTTCAAACCCTATGAGCCGGAGACAGGAAATGAATTTAAGGTGGAAATTCAATCTCCAGAGCGATGCGCCCGTTTTATTGGCGTGGAGATGTCCGGTGTGGGGATTCAGGAATCTCCCTATCAGATGAGAAACCGGATCTGGAAAGCGGGTATGCGCCCCATCAATGCCCTGGTGGATATCACCAACTATGTGATGCTGGCCACCGGCAATCCTACCCATGCTTATGACGCGGACAACATTACAGATCATATTGTGGTTCGGCAGGCAAATGAAGGGGAGAAACTGATCCTTTTAAACGACGAGGAACTCAACCTCTGCCCGGACGACCTGGTGATTACAGACTCCGAGGGTCCGGTAGGCCTGGCCGGCGTCATGGGAGGAGCGAAGGACTCCATTCTGCCTGATACGAAGCGGGTGATTCTGGAGGTAGCCAATTTTGAGGCTACAGGAATCCGCAGAACAACCCAGAGATACGATTTCCGTACGGAGGCATCATCCCGGTATGAAAAAGCGGTGGACCCGGAGAGATGCGTTCAGGCGGTATCCCTTGCGATGAAGTATTTTCATGAGTTTTATCCGGAACTGAAGGTGACCGGCTACTGCGATCAGTATGTGAAGAAACTGAAACGGGCGGAGATTGACGTCAGCCTGACCTGGCTGGCCAAGCGCCTGGGCAAGAATCTGACCAATGAGGAGATCCGGAACAAGCTGGAACTGCTGGGATTTGACGTGGCCATTGACGGCGACAACATGCACGTGACGGCCCCCACCTGGCGTTCCACCGGAGACATTTCCATCAAGGATGACGTGATGGAAGAGGTGGCCAGAATGTACGGCTACGACAATTTCGAGGCCACATCCTTCACCACGACCTTTGAGGGCGCCATCAACCAGAGAGATCAGGATCTGATCCGGAATATTAAGGAGTATCTGGCCATCCGCTGCGGAATGCAGGAAGTTTATACCTATCCCTGGATGAACGACGTGTTTGTCAATGCCGTTCTTCAGGACACCACAGGCGTGCTGCGGCTCTCCATGCCTCCGGCGCCGGATTTAAGCTGCATCCGTTCCTCCCTGCTGCCCAATCTTTGTGAGGCGGTGGTGAAAAATGAGCGGTATTTCAACGATTTCTCCATCTTCGAGGAGGCCCAGGTGTTCTTTGACAGAAATTACACCTCCCCCTACGATGAGACCGAGTCTCTGCCGGAGCAGCGCAGACATATCGGCGGAGCCTTTGCCAGCAGCGTGAAAGACATCACGGAGCTGTTCCGGGAGGCCAAAGGCGTTCTGGAGTATATGCCCCGGTACACCCATATGGAGGCGTTCACCTTCCGGAAGGAAGAGAAGCCGGTATGGGCGGACAATGTGGTGTGGCTGAATCTGTTCCTGGGTGAGGAGAAGATCGGCGATATGGGCCTGGTGGCGAAGAAAGTATCCATGGAGTGCGGCATCAAGAATCTTTCTGTCATGCTCTTCGAGATGGACGCCACAAAGCTGAAGCCGCTGAAGTCCAGAACCAACAAATTCACCCATCTGGCGGAGTATCCGGAGACGGATTACGATATTTCCATGCTCTTTGACTCCGATGCCGCATGGGAAGACATCTACGACGCTATTATGGGCCAGAAGAAGGCCAGCGCTCTCCTGAAGGAAGCTGCCTTTGTGGATGAGTACCGGGGAAAACAGATTCCCGACGGCAAGAAATCCGTGACCATTCGTCTGACCATCGGATCCGGCGAGAAGACTCTCACCTCCCAGGAGATTGAGAGCGCCGCCAACCAGGTGATGAAGAAGCTGGGCAAGAAGATGGGAGCAGAGCTGAGAACCCAGTAAAAAGCGCGGAAAATTAAAAAAATAGTAAGAAAAAACAGGTGGATATACTGGCAGAAAAAAGCCGGTATATCCACTATTTTTTGCATAAAATATGAAAATTTCTATAA
>NBJMR02800__coassemble_2211_pt1 | contig 15859 bp, 16 predicted proteins | sample NBJMR02800__metabat2_low_PE_040 | metagenome-assembled genome bin NBJMR02800 | reverse complement strand
AGTAATATTTTTTTTAAAACCAGCAGCGCCGGCGGCATTCACGCACATTTCTGCGCGGATGCCGCCGGCGCCTTTCTGCCCTTTTACAAAAACATGGCCATCCCGGAGTCCACTTCCAGATTCAGTCCCAGTTCTTCCGTGTACTGGCTCTGGTCTGTCAGTTCATAAAAATCTTCCATATCTCCGGAAACGGCTCTGATCATGCCGGCCCCATACAGGGCATCAAATTCCCGACCCATCTGGACGCAGTACCGGGTCACCTTTCTCATCCTTTCCTTCGTACAGCCGCAGTCCCTGATCTCTTCCAGCAGCGCTTTTCCCTTTTCTTCCTTTCCCACAAACAGCAGCCTGGTATGCTCCTCGATCAGCCGGAATTCTTTTCCCACCTTATCGAAATTGTAAACAGAACGCTTAAATTCCTCCATGATCTTCTTTTTATCCAGTCCTGCCCCGCGGAAATGGTACAGCCGCCGGAAATACTCTTCCACACTGTCCAGGGAAGAAAGTTCCCGGCCTTCCGCCAGCAGATTCTCCGAAATATCTATCTGCTGCCGCTGTCCCGGCGCTGATTCTTTCTCATCAAACTGGAAAATGAACACTTTGCTCTCCTCACGGCTCCGTTTTCCCTCGCGGTTGCACCGGCCAGCCGCCTGGATCATGCTGTCCACTCCTGACAGCTGCCGGTAAACCGACTGAAAATCCAGATCCACTCCCGCCTCCACCAAGCTGGTGGATATCAGTATACAGGGTTTTCCGTCTTTTAACCGGCTCCGGATCGTTTCCAATATCCGCCGCCGGTGGACGGGATACATGGTCGTTGACAGGTGGTAAACTCCTTCTCCCTTCAGCTTCCGGTAAAGCTGCTGAGCCCTCTTCCTCGTGTTGACGATGCAGAGAACCTGCCTCCCCCGTCCCAGTCTTTCCGCAAGCTCTTCCTCCGCCACCGTTCCCAGATTCTGAAAGGTGGTCCGCTCAAAGAAGCGGAACTGTTCTTCCATTCTGGGGCAAAGCTCCATTCCCTTTCGCCCTCCGCCAAAAAACGGTTCCAGGGACGGCTGAGTAGCCGTGCAGAGCACTGCACTGACGCCATAAAACCGGATCAGATCCTCAATCATACTGATGCAGGGCTTTAAATAGTCGAGGGGAAGCATCTGAGCCTCATCAAATACCACCACGCTGTCCGCAATATTGTGAAGCTTTCTGCACTTTGAGGGCCTGCTGGCAAAAAGAGATTCAAAAAACTGGACGTTAGTGGTCACAATCACCGGTTTATCCCAGTTTTCCGCAGCCAGCTGCATAGGCTTGAACTCTTCCGAGCTCTCATAATCCACATTACAGTGATTTTCCAGAACATTCTCCTCCCCCAGGATCTCCCGAAATACCTGGGCGTTCTGCTCAATAATACTGGTATAAGGAATGACGTAAATTACCCTCCTCATATGATGCTTCACTCCGTGGCGCAGGGCGAAAGCCAGAGATGCCACCGTTTTTCCTCCTCCTGTGGGCACTGTCAGGCGAAACAGCCCTTTCTCCAGATCCCCGCATTCCAGACAATGCTTTAAAATCTCTGTTCTTCTCCCATTTACCGTATCCGGCTGATCGTTGGAGAGCCAGCCGGAAATGTATGCCTCCAGGCTGCCCAACAGCGCCTCCAGGCTCTCTCCTCTTTTTCTTTCCGTCTGGCCTTTCCTCATAAAACGCTCTGTATCCAGAAAATCTGCATCCACCAGACAGGAGTACAGCATTCGGATCAGAACGCTCATGGAAAAATCCGGATTGTCCGGTCTCTTTCCGTCAAACGGAAGCGTGGTCAAATCCGGAATCTGAATCTCTTTCCCATAATCCTGAAAATCCTCGATTTCTTTTCTTCGTCTGCCTTCCAGGGTAGGACTTCCAGCCTGATCAGAGGAACTGCCCCGGTCCGGCAGTCCGGTATGGTGTCCCGCGACGCAGTAGCTTAAAAAGGCATACATGCCGCCCTTTTCCAAACAGAGCTGTGCTCCGGCCGTGGAATGATCCACTGGGCGGCTGCTCTCTCCCCGAATCCTCTTTTGAAATCCTGCCGAATACTTTCCCACATCGTGAAGCATCCCGCAGCAGCGGCCCCAGTCCTCTTTTCCAAATACCGCCGCGAATTTTCCTGCCAGCTCCGCCGTACCTTCCAGATGATCCTTTACCGTCTGCTCCCGTTTCCCGTCCATATGGGCCAGATAAACATTTTTCTCCCGCTCGTCCAATCTCTCACCTCTCCATCTGAATCCTTTTCCCTACCCACACTCCGTGGGAGTCCGTCCGATGCCCGACCTCCTCCGTCTTCGCCACAGGCAGTTTGTCCCCCGCATACTCCAGCACCAGCTCCTCTATGCTGGGACTGCCCCCGCTCTCCTCCATGGATAGAAAGGTTCCCAGCAGAATTCCGCTTACCTCCTCAAACACTCCCATGAGTTTTAACTGGGCCAGGTAAGCGGCCATCTGAGACGCCAGTCCGCCGGCGGCCTCCAGAAGCAGAATCTTTCCTCTCATGTCCGGCCAAAACTTCGTTCCCGCCAGCTTTAACAGACATCTTATGTTTCCTCCGGCTACTGTTCCTTCCATAAAATGTCCCCGGAGAAATTTCCAGGAAAACTCAAACAGTTCCCCGGAAGCGCCGGACAGATAATTCCGAAACGCCTGCCGCTGCCAGTTTCCGTCCTCCGCCAGCAGATTCCGCACCTGATACAGAACAGAAGAACGGCCGGTTTTTCTGTAGATTCCGTTGATGATGGTGGTCAGATCGCTGTACCCCCAGAAAACGGCACGGCTTTTTTCAATTACAGAAAAATCCAGATAGGGCAGAATCCCGTTCGCCACATCGCCTCCGGACACATCAAAAATCATCTCCGTCTCCGGGTTCCGGTAAGCCCTCATCAGCTCCTGCGCCCGCTCTTTCGGGCTGCCGGAAAAGGCGGTGCCGTCCCTGCTGAAAAGCAGAGAGGAAATTTCTGTCTCCACCCCGCAGTCTCTTAAAAATTCCGCCAATTTCTCTATCTGCTCTCTCCTGTTCTCCGGCAGAGCGTTGGAACAGGCCACAATGGCCGCTTTGCGGCGGTGGACCGTCTCTGTTTTCTTTTCGGATTCTCTCATCTGCGCTTCCTCCCTTCTCTTGATTTCATTATACCGGCAAAATTCCGGTTTACAATATGAATCAGGAAAAATAGACCGTGTCCACTGGGCGGCTGACGGCTCACAGCAGAGCTGCTCGCTGTCCGTTGCCCGCGCTTCCCGCTTTCATCACAAAAAATACCGTTATTGTTTTGTCTGCTCCAGGGTATCGGCAGCTTCTTTTAACAGCTCTATCACCGGCAGGTGCTGGGGACAGACGCTCTCGCACTGGCCGCAACCAATGCAGTCGCCGGCCCTTCCCGATCCGGCTCCCACCAGATTTTTGTAAAACATCTTCGGCCGGTTGTCCCCGGGATAGAGTCTGGCTGTGTTCAGCGCCCGGAAAATGTCCGGAATATGAATGGACATGGGACAGCCGTCACAGCAGTAGCGGCAGGAGGTGCACTGGATCAGGGGCTTATCCTGCATCTTTTTCACCACAGTCTGAATCACCTGCTGTTCCTGCTCCGACAGCGGCTCAAAATGGCGGAAGGTATTCAGGTTGTCTTCCATCTGTTCCTCACTGGACATGCCGCTCAATATGGTCATCACCCCATCCAGGGATCCCACAAACCGAAGGGCCCAGGAAGCCGCGGAAGTCTCCGGACGGACTGCTTTTAACAGTTCCTCCAGCTCCGGCTGAAGATTTGCCAGCATTCCGCCCTTGACCGGCTCCATCACGATCATGGGAATTCCTCTCCTGTGAAGAATCTCGTACAGCCTGCCGGACTGGACCACCTGGTTGTTCCAGTCCGCGTAGTTTAACTGGATCTGTACAAATTCCACCTCCGGGTGACGGTCCAGCACCTGCTCCAGCAGCTCCGGTGTTCCGTGGTAGGAGAATCCGAAATGGCGAATCTTACCCTGTTCTTTCTTCTCCACGGCCCAGCGGAAGCAGTCGTACTTTTCATACAGATCATAATTTTTCCCGTCTTCCAGACTGTGGAGGAGATAAAAGTCAAAATATTCCACTCCGCATTTTTCCAGCTGCTCCCCGAAGATCCGATCCCGGTCCTCCGGTCCATTCATGACCCAGGCCGGCAGTTTGGTGGCCAGATAAAAACTCTCTCTCGGATAGTGGTCCACCAGCGCCTCTTTGATCACCCGCTCGGAATTGCCGCCGTGATACACGTAGGCCGTGTCAAAATAGTTAAATCCGCTCTCCATATAAGCGTCCACCATGCGCTTTACCCCATCCACGTCCACCGCTCCGCCATTCTGGGGCAGGCGCATCAGTCCAAATCCCAGCTTCGGCATCTTTTCTGTCTGAATCCTCTCACACACCATATTTCAAACCTCCTCTGTATCATCTTCCAATTTACGGATCACCTTTGCCGGCACTCCCGCTACAACGCAGTTATCCGGCACGTCTTTCGTGACAACAGCTCCCGCCGCCACCACCACATTGTTTCCGATGGTCACCCCGGGCAGAATGGTGCAGTTTCCGCCAATCCACACGTCCCGGCCGATCACCACCGGCTTCGCCTGACCAATGTGCTGCCTCCTCTTCCTGGGCGAAAAGGGGTGATTCACCGTGGTAATCATGGTGCCGGGACCGATCATCACGTAATCTCCCATATGTACCGGGGCAATATCCAGAATGGTCACATTGTAATTGGCCAGAAAATTTTCTCCCACATGGATATTCTTTCCGTTGTCGCAGTTAAATACGGGCAGCACCACCGGATTGCTCCCCGCTGATCCGAACAGTTCCCGAATGGCCTGCTCTCTGGCCTCCCCGTCTGTCACCGGAATGCTGTTCAGCTTCTCACAACCCTGGATGGCGTGAAGCTTTCTGCCATCCACCTCCTCGTCCCAGAAATCATATTCCAGTCCCGCGTCCAGTTTTTCTGCTTCTGTCATGACGTAATACTTCCGCTCCTCTCTGCTCATATCTCCCGTCCCAGCCTCCGGGCCTCCTCCATCTTTGCCTCCGCTGCAGCTCCCTGACATGGGATTCCCGCAGCCAGAATCTCTCCCGCGTTTTCCACCTCCGGCAGACAGCAGAGATAATCCTCAAAGCCTTCCACCGTCGTCTCAAAAACTCTCTCATCCCCGCAGGCGCAGGAGGCGATCAGAGCAGCCTTCCGGAATCCCATGGAACGGTACCGGGGAAAGGTGCGGTCCAGCAGCACCTTCATCTGCCCGGACATATTGTAAAAATAAACGGGCGTGGCAAACACCACCGCGTCCGCCTGATCCATGGCGTTTAACACCATGGCCATATCGTCCTTCTGAATACAGTTTCCGCCGTTGTCCTGACAGGCATCGCAGCCGGAACAGGGCAGGATCTTCCAGTCATTTACATTCAACATAGTCACCTGCTTGCCCTCTTCCCTTGCCCCAGCTCCCAGGGCCTCGCACAGAAGCTCCGTATTTCCGCCTCTCCGGGGCGATGTGGAAAGAATTAAAATATTTCTGCTCATCCAAAATTTCCCCTTTCCTCCTCCTGTTGATTTTTTCATTTACAGGCTTTTCCATTTCCAGCTATAATAGATAAAAATACGCCGAAGCATCCCGCTTCACAAAATACAGGAGGATCCTATGCTGATTCAGGAACGGCTGGAACGCTGCGAACTGTCCGTCAGCGAGAGAGCTGCCGCGGACTTTATATTAAAAGAAAAACTGAATATCCGGGACATGACCACCAGAGAGATTGCTCAGGCCTCTTTCTCCTCCCCGTCCACCCTGGTGCGGATCGCCCATAAGATGAATTTCCGGGGCTGGAACGAATTGAAGGAAGCGCTGTTAAAAGAAGAAGAGTATCTTCAGACCCACTTCAGTGATATCGACGCCAATCTTCCCTTTAAAAAGTCGGATTCCATCCTGTCGGTGGCCGCCAAAATCGCCGCCCTGAAAAAGGAATCCATTGACGACACTCTATCCCTAATCACTCACGATGATCTCCGGAAAGCCGTTTCGCTGTTAAATCAGGCTTCTTCCATCAATATCTTCGCCGTCAGCAACAATGCGCTGATCTGCCAGGAGTTTCAGCATAACATGAGCCGAATCGGCAAGCGGGTGGAGGTCTGCAGCCTTCAGGGGGAGTTCGCCTACACCGCCTGGCTGGCGGAACCTTCCTCCTGCGCTCTGATCATCTCCTACTCCGGAGAAACCCCCATCCTGATCAAGGCTGCAAAGATCTTAAAGGAACATCAGATCCCCACGGTGCTTATCACCAACATCGGGGAGAACAGCCTGCTGCCCATGGCCGACTGCGTGCTCCACATCTGCACCAGAGAAAAGCTGTACTCCAAAATCGCCTCTTTTTCCACGGACGCATCCATTGAATACCTTCTGGACGTGCTCTATTCCTGCATATTCCGGCTGGACTACGACGAATATCTCCAGATGAAGATCCGGTCCGCCCAGGAGATCGAGCACGGAAGATCCCGTTCCACCGTGGATATCATCCGGGAGGACACCCGCCGCTCCGGCCTTTAACTCAGCTTGTTCTTCATAAAACGGCTGAAACACAGCTTATTGCAGATCGTGGTGGTAAGGTCAGACACTGGTTCCGCCAGTGCCACTGCAAACACTCCCCAGGGGAAAATGGCCGGCAGCAGGTACAGAAGCGGAATCAGCAAAATCACCTTCCGGAAGAACGCGAAGAAAAAGGACATTTTTCCCTCTCCCATGGACGTATAAGTCTGCTGATACAGAGTATTGGCTCCTATGAAAAAGCAGCCGGCAATGTAGACTCTGAGCATCCGGCTTCCCAGAGTCACCAGCTCTGGTTCTGAGTTAAACAGCCGGATGAAAAAGCCGGGAAACAGCATCATCAAGGTAGTGGTACACAGGGAAAATGCCAGGCAGACCCGCATGGCAAGCTTCAGCGTTTCCCGCATTCTTCCGTATTCCTTCGCCCCGTAATTAAAGCTGATGATAGGCTGAGACCCCTGTGCCACACCGGTCAGCGGCAGATTTACAAACTGAAACATGGAAAACAGAATGGTCATGGCGCTGACTGCCAGATCTCCGCCATATTTCAGCATCTGCACATTAAAGCAGATCTGCATAATTCCCTCCGAAGAAGTCATAAAAAAAGGAGAAGCTCCCAGAAACATTACTTTCTTAAACGGTCTCATCCTCAGCCGCATTTTTTTCAATCTCAGCCGGATCTGCGTTCTTTTTCCCAGAAGAAAACAGAGAACGAAGATACAGGATACCATCTGGGCCAGCACTGTCGCCAGAGCCGCACCGGCAATCCCCATATGAAAGTTAAACATAAATATGGGATCCAGAACCACGTTCAGCAGTGCTCCCAGCATAGTAGTCACCATGGCCGTCTTGGCAAATCCCTGAGTGGTGATAAAGTAGTTCATTCCCACGGTGATCTGTACAAACAGGGTTCCCCAGAGATAGATTCTCAGATAATCCGCCGCGTAAGGCAGGGTGTTCTCACTGGCTCCGAACAGGGCCAGCATGGGCTCCAGGAAAATCAGTCCCACAGCCATCACAGCAAGAGAAAACAGAATGAGTCCCATAAAGCTGTTCCCCAGATAATCTTCTGCCTCCTCCCGATCTCCTTTCCCCAGGCTGATGGCCGCCAGGGGAGCGCCGCCCCGTCCAAATAGAGAGGACAAACCAGTTAATACTGTAGTAATGGGCACACACAGGCCGATTCCCGCCATAGCTATGGCCCCGTTCTCCATTCTGCCGATGTAAAAACGATCCACCGTGTTGTAGAGCAGCGTAACAATCTGAGCACATATGGCAGGAATCGCCAGCTCTGTCAGCAGCTTCCGTGGATCTTCCGTTCTCAGCCTTTCATCTTTCATTTTCTCAGTCACCTCATTCTCAATTTCATCTCTCTGTTTCTGAACCTATCATAACGATTCCGTACCCGCGATTCAATGGATTGAGGAAAGTATGAAATGGCGTTTACAAACTTTCCCGGAATACCAGTCAAAATCGTAAACGCCATTTTTGACTGACTAGATTTCCTCTCCGCTCTGTTCCGCCAGATATGCCTCCTGATCCGCTTTCTTAAAGAACGGGAAATAGATAAAGAAGGATTCCGCTATAATCACAATCTGCACCAGAGCCAGTCTCCAGCCTCCCACAATGAAACCACTGACCACCGCCGGAGTCGTCCATGGAACAGATACATTGGTAAAAAGCGGCAGAAAACCTATCAATTGGGCCAGATAGCCAGTGAGGACAGCACATAAAGGTGTCAACACAAAAGGAATCAGCATCCGCGGATTATAGGCTATGGGGAATCCAAAAAGCACCGGCTCGTTAATATTAAACACTGTGGCCGGAAGAGCTATTTTCCCCAGAGATTTATATCTGGCAGATTTTGCTACAAATACCATAGCTAACACCAGACCGATGGTGATACCGCTACCTGTCAATCCCATAAATTCACGATTGTATTGGAATGTAACCATATGTGCTCCGTTCGCCACAGTAACAGCTAACCCGGCATCTGCAATTGCCTGGTTCGCCACCGAATTGGCCCGCAAAAACGGGTTAAACATGGAGCCAATCACAGAGCTGTGAATTCCAAAAAACCAGACAAAATTCATCAGCAGGCTCATGACGATGATTCCACCCAGAGAACCGGTGGCCGCCTGAAGGGGTGTCTGGATGATCTCGTAAATCAGCTCCGCAAAAGAGATATCGGCCAACACTCTCACCCCTACGCAGATTCCAAAAGCCAGGATAATGCAGGTGCCTCCGGGAATCAGGGCTACAAAGGAGCTGGCCACATTGGCAGGCACCGACTCCGGCAGGCGAATTACAATATTCTTCTTCATAATTTTACAGTAGATCCAGCTCATGAGAATGGCCACTACAATAGCAGTGCAGGTGCCGTTTCCGCCGATCCAGGACTTTGGAATAGCATCCTGAATCATCACCCCTTCTCCATTTGACACAAAGCCCGGAATCAGGATCAGGAAACAGGACAGGGCGATGGATGCACAGGCCATGGGCTCCACCTCTTCCACCTTGGCGTATTCATAGGCGATGAAAAATACCATCAAAAGCCCCAGCATATCCGAGGTGGCGTACTGCACCTGAGAAATGGGAACCTTCCAGTCCGGTCCAAACCAGCCGGCCATCATATCGCTCCATCCCGCGATGGGGAAGTTCGCAATAAGAATAAAAATACTTCCCACAATGGTAAAAGGCATAAGTCTTACCATTCCGTTTTTCAGTGCCATCATCATAGGAAGTGAAAAGAAACCATTTACCTTTTCCACCCACGTCATTGTTCTATCGTTCATTTTTACTACCCCCATTTATGTAAAATTTATTTCAGCCCCTTAATCCCATTCTCCATAATCTCGATCTGAGTAATCGTCTCCAGGGGTTTTACCAACTGCTCCTTCCCGTTCATCACCGTCTCGTAAAGAGCATCGTAATACCGCCCGTAATCCCCCGTCACCGTCGGCACTTTCTCCTCATGATAAATTCCGTTATCATCCATGTAGGTCAGAGTGCCGTACTCCGACGGCTTGTCCTCCCCAAATCCCGGCTGGCCGGGCATATAGAACATTTTCAGATGTTCCTCCTGTTTGTCCTTCACTTCCTTGACAAACATGCCTTTCATGCCGTACACCGTGAAGGCCGGGCGGGCCTTCACCCGGAAATAGCTGGATTTCACCGTGGCCTTCAGACGAGTGCCGTAAAACAGATCAATATCAAAATAGTCGTTCATTTTTCCCTCGCCCAAAAGCTGTCTCACATCGTACTGCACCCGGTCCGGCACCCCGAAATAGGAGATCACCTGGTCCAGGGTGTGACAGGCGTGGCCGTAGAGAAAGCTGTGGAACGGATGAAAGGCCCGTCCCTGAGGTACTTCCGGCCGATAGTAGTCAAAACTGATCTCCACCTCCGTCACGTCCCCGATCCGGCCGCTCTCAATCACCTTCTGGGCCGTCAGGAAATCGCTGTCAAACCGCCGGTTCTGGTAGCACTGCATCATCAGTCCTTTTTTCTTTGCCAGGGCAAACAGCTCCTCTGCCTGCTCTTTGGTCTCTGTAAAGGGCTTCTCCGACACGCAGTTCTTCCCCGCCTCCAGCACCCGCTTCGCCAGGGGATAGTGGGTGTCGTGGGGAGTGGAGAGAATCACTACCTGAATCTCCTCGTCCTTTAAAATATCGTCCACATCCTCCACATACTGAACTCCGGGAATCTCTTTCCAGACATCTTTGCTGTGATCCGGCGTGTAGATCTTCTTGATCCGGATCTTATCTTTTCTGGTCAGCACAAAGGGAATGTGATACCGGTTTGCGCTTTTCCCGTTTCCAATATAGGCGATCACCATCTGTCTGTTCATATGCTCCTCCTTTTTCATTGCCTTTCATCTATCCGATCACTGAAAATCCGTGAAAATTCCATTCTGCCTTCTGCCTTCTTCCAGAATTTCCGCTGCCGCAAGGCTGACCGCCAGCATCTGGTCGTGGCGTTCCCAGTCTTCCGTCTCCATCATCTTCTGGAACTCCACAAATTCATAGTAGAGGCGGTGCTCCGGATGTTCCGTCTTATATTCTGCTGTGGTTCCGTCATTTAAAATCAGCTCAAAGCTCTCCATCTGGTTCACCGGCTTTGCGATCACAATGCAGCCCTCCGTCCCCTGGATAGTGCAGCGGACGGGAGCCTTGCAGTCTTTCGCCCTGATGGCGGACAGCTTGAACTTTCCGTAATCCATGGTCATGATTCCGCTGGTGTCAATGTCTCTCTCCACGTTGGCCTCGTAGCGGATGCTCTCCGGCCTGCCAAACAGCCCCACCGCCGCATGGATATTGTAGACGTTGATGTCCATGAGCGCCCCGCCGGCCCGCTTCGGGTCAAAGGCCGCCAGCACCTCTCCCCTTTTAAACGCATCATACCGGGAAGAGTACTGACTGTAGTTGAAACTGACGATCATCCGGTGATGCTCCTTCGCCGTCTCCATCAGGTCTTTCAGCTGAGCGGCGTTGGAGGTGATAGGCTTCTCAATGATCACGTGCTTGTCATGGAGAAGAACCTTTTTGGCAAAGGCGGCGTGAAGATGATTGGGGAGTGCCACGTAAATGGTGTCCACGTCGCTCGCCAGCAGCTCGTCATAGTCCAGGAAATAGCCGTCCAGGCCGTGCTCCCGGCACATGGCCGCCGTCTCCTCCTCCGTCTCCTTCGTTCCCAGCACCACCGTATAAGAAAAATTCAGCTTGTCAATAGTCTTCATCAGCGCTTTCACGATCATTCCTGTTCCCAGAATTCCTACCTTCATTTTAATACCTCCTGCTCCTTCAGCTCTTCCAGCGCCTTCACAATCAGCTCGTGATCCTCATAGTGGGCCAGACCGGACACCGCGATCATCCCCCAGATCTCGCCCCCGATGATCAGGGGAAATGCCCCTCCGCAGACGGCATAGGCCGGATCGGCTTTCAGCGCTTCATACGCATGAGTTCTCTCATTGACCTCCCAGATATACATGGAGCTGTGTCCGAATTTTTCTACCGTGTTCTGCTTTCGGATCAGCCAGGAATCGTTCTTTTTCCCATCCATGAGATACTGGAAAATCAGCACTCCATCTGCCACGATCCGTATTCCGATCCCCTTTTTCACTTCCCGGCCCTCCATCTTTCGGCCGTACAGCTCCAGGATCTTCATGGCCGTGTTCCAGCCGTCCTCATGGGAAAATTTCTCAAACCGCAGCCGCCTTTCCAGAGCGGCGCTTTCCGGTTCCATAATCTCTATCTCTCCCGTCATTTTCCTGCTCCCTTCTCTCTGTATTTTTCTTCTGTCTCCAACCTATCACGGTTTCCCGCCCATTTCAACGAATCCGCCGGATACGAAAAAAAAGTTCAGAACTTCCCCATTTTCTGAGAAAAATTCTGAACTTTTTTCACTAAATCTTACAGTTTTCCCCTTTTTGCAAAGGTGATTCCGTAGATACAGTTTAAAATATAGCTGATGGAAGTCTGGGAGTAGTAGGTGGCCATTTTCCTCCCGTAGGTCTCGTAAGATTCCCTGGCGGGGAACCGGATCACCGCGTCATACCCCACCGCCTTGTCCATGGAGGAGATGAGGATCGTCCGGCATCCCTTTCTCCGGAGCATGGCATGGTAATTCTTCCTGAGGATATTGCGGCCGGAATAGGAAATGACCATCATCACATCCTGATGTCCTGCGTTGCGGATGTAGGCGTCTCCTTCCCCGTACTGATTGATGATCACCGCCCGTTTTTTCAGCTTGATCAGACGGTTGGAGAATGCGATGGCATTGATCATGGAGTCTCCCACCGCGTAAATATAGATGGTTTCCGCCTCCATGATCCACTGGGCCGCCCGCTCCAGCTCCTTTACCGGCATAGCCTCATAGCAGGTACGGATGGTCTCTGTCATCAGGTCGGAAATCTGTTTGACGATATCCGAAGCGCTGTCTTTTTCATAAAAAGGCCGGTCCATATCCACCGGAATCTGTTCCCGCTGTCTCCGCTCAATATCGCGGACCAGCTGAATCCGAAATTCCTTATATCCCTTCATCTCCATTTTCCGGCACATGCGGATGATGGCAGCGTTGGAGGAGTAGGTGGCCGCCGCCAGGCCGGAAATGGTCATCTCCCCCATCTCGTCTTTATGTTCCAGAATATAGGAGGCGATTTTTTCTCCACATAGGTGAAGTCTTCCATGGCCTCCAGCTGTTCCAGCACCGTCATTCCACTGCCTCCTTTTCAGCCCCGGCTGCCGCCGGCGCCGCGCTTTTTCTGTATTCCCTGGGCGTACAGTTATAAAACCGCCTGAACGTCATGGAAAAATGGCTGGCACTGTCAAACCCGCAGAGAGCCGCCGTCTCCGAGATGGTCCTCCACGGCTCCTCCGCCAGCAGGCGGGCTCCTTCCGCCACCCGGTATTTCAGCAGATACTGTTTGGGGGAGAGCTGCACCGTTCTCTGAAAACACCGAAGGCATTCCCTCTCTCCCACGTCCGCCGCCCTCGCAATGTCCGCCAGACCGATCTCCTCCCGGAAATTCCGGTGGATATAGTCCAGCATTTTCTGAAGCCGCAGGCCGTCCCTTTCCCCGCTGCCGCTGCTTTTGCGGCTCATTTTCCTGCCATATCTCCGATACAGATCCAGGCACAGGCCGGACAGCTCCTCCCGCAGGGCAAACTCAAAGCCTTCCGGCTCTCCTGCCATGGCCTTAAACGCCCTGTCAAACCGCTCCGTCTCCTCCCGGCAGCCGTCCCGTCTCAGCACACAGGCTTTAAAGGCCGCTGTTTCCATCAGGGGAGACAGATATTTCTTATAAAAAACCTGTTCCCGGTTCCCGCCCACCAGATCCGGATGAAATACCAGAGACTGGAGGCGGCATTTCGGCTGCGGGATGCCGCTGTGGGGCACGCCGGAGTTGATCACCACACAGTCCCCGGTTTCCAGCACATATCTCTCCCCGGGAATCTGAAGACAGAATGCCCCTTCCGCCACACAGGCCGCTTCCAGCTCCTCATGCCAGTGCCAGGGCACCTCCGGCCTTCCCTCTTCTCCGTACCAGTCCTCATAGGCGGCGCAGGGAAACGCCGCCGTGCCGTGGGGTTTAAGCTCCCTGGCTCTCTGGTCTGGATTCAGTCCGCACTTCTGCAGCGCCACAAAATCACCTCTTCAGTCGTTTTTCTTATATTATACGTCTGAATATCTGTTGTTTCCATATAAATACGGCGATATTCTTATTGTATTACCAAACCACAGGAGGAATCTCTATGAATATCGAACACGTGGCCATGTACGTCAATGACCTGGCGGCAGCCAGAGATTTTTTCCAGACCTACTTTGGAGCGTCCTGCGGGGATGAATACCACAATCCCACCACCGGCTTCCGCTCCTATTTTCTCACCTTTGACGGCGGCTCCCGCCTGGAGATCATGACCAGGCCCGCCATGGACGATCCGGAAAAAGGGCTTGCCCGGACCGGACTCATCCACATCGCCTTCCGCACCGGAAGCAGAGAAGCCGTGGACCGCCTGACCGCCCGCATGAAGGCCGACGGCTACCAGGTGATCAGCGGCCCCCGCACCACAGGAGACGGCTACTACGAGAGTTGCGTCCTGGGAATCGAGGGCAACCAGATCGAGATCACCGTCTGATCACTCCAGGTAAGCCTGAATCAGCCGCAGGGTATTTTTCACACCATCCCTGTGGCTGCGCTCATATCCGTGGGAGGCGTACACTCCCGGCCCGATCAGGCCGTGGCGGATGTCATATCCCGCCCGCAGGGTCGCCTCCACATCAGAGCCGTAATGGGGATAGACGTCCACGGCAAAATCGATTCCTTCCTTCTTTGCCGTCCGGATCATCCCGCTGACCACGTCGTAATTGTAAGGTCCTCCGCTGTCCTTCGCGCAGATGGACACCTGGCGCTCCGTGCACTGGAGACCTTCTCCCACGCATCCCATATCCACAGACCAGGCTTCCGTCACCCCATCCGGCACAGAGGCGGAACCGCCGTGGCCCACTTCCTCGTAGACAGTAAAATGTTCATACACCCGGCGCTCTGTGAGAATTTTCTCCTCTTTTCTGTACTTGGCATATCCCAGCAGGATCGCCGCGGACAGCTTGTCATCCAGGAACCGGCTCTTGATGTATCCGGAAGCCGTCAGCCTGGTGCGGGGATCAAAGCACACATAATCCCCCGGCATGATGCCCAGCTGCTCTGTCTCCTCCCGTGAACCCACATTTTCATCGATCACCACTTCCACGGTATCCCAGGTCCGCTCCGTTTTTCCGTAATTTCCGTTTACATGGACGGAGGCGTCCGTCAGCTGACAGGTTCCCTCATAGATGCCGTTCTCCTTTGTGATGATGCGCACGTTCTCCGCCTCCCCGTTGGCCGCCTGCATTCCGCCGATGTTGGTCAGCTTCAGCCGGCCGTTGGCCTTGATCTGCGCTACCATCGCCCCCAGGGTGTCGCAGTGGGCTTCCAGCAGAATGGCATCCTTCTCATTTCTTCCGCCCAGATCGGCCAGAACGCCGCCTTTCACCGTCCGGCGGGCCGTCACTCCCAGGCGTCCCAGCTCCTCCAGCAGATAATCGGTCACCTCTCTGCTGTAGCCGGACGGACTGTCAATGGCCAGCAGCTTCTGGGCCTGCTCCATCACATAATCCACATATGAGTTCCATTTTTTCATTGCTCTCTCCTCCATATTTTCCTCTGTTTTGTTTTTTCTGTCTTCTATTCCCGAAACTGACTGGGCAGCATACCGTATCGCTTTTTAAACAGCTTGGTAAAATAACTGATATTTTCAAACCCGCAGGCTTCACTGACGGCCGCAAGCGGCTGATTTCCCGACGTGAGCAGGTGAGCCGCCATGGACAGGCGATACTGATTTAAATATTCCGTAGGCGTCTGATTGATGATCATGCGAAAACACCGGAAACACTCCCGTCTGCTGACCCCTCCCGCCTTCGCTATCTGATTGACAGTAATGGGATTCTGATAATTGTTCCAGATAAACTCCGCCATTTCCCGAATCCGGGCAGCCTGCAGTGAATTCTGGCTTTGTACGAAAGATACCTCTTTCCTGCGCGTAAATGTACAGAACAGTTTTTCCCATATTCTGCATATCAGCTCCATACTGTGCAGCTCATAATCAATGTCCTGAGGGCAGAGCGCCTGAAATTTCCGAAAAAGATTTAACAGCACTGCCTCCTCCCTTTTTTCATGGGAAAAAACAAAACCGGATACCCTGGACTGCAGCACCGGAAGAATCATCTTCTGATACAGGCG
>NBJMR02800__coassemble_2191_pt1 | contig 16067 bp, 13 predicted proteins | sample NBJMR02800__metabat2_low_PE_040 | metagenome-assembled genome bin NBJMR02800 | reverse complement strand
GGATGTCTATGAAAAATTAAAAGAAATGAACCTGTCACTCCCTGCCCCACCTCCCAAAGGTGGACTTTACACACCAGTTCTTGCTTTTGGAAATCATCTTTACTACTGCTCCGGCTGCGGTCCTGACCAGAGAGACGGCTCCACAGTAATCGGTAAGCTCGGGATGAATCTGTCTGTAGAAGAAGGTCAAGAAGCTGCCCGTCGCTGCATGCTGAACTTACTTGCTAACTTAGAAAAGGAGATCGGAAATCTGAATCGAATCAAACGCTTTGTAAAAGTTCTCGCCTTTGTCAACTGTACAGACACTTTTGACCAGCAGCCTCAAGTAATCAACGGTGCTTCTCAGTTACTTATTGATTTATTCGGACCGGAATGTGGCCTTCCTGCCAGAAGTGCCATTGGAACTAATTCCCTTCCCGGTGGTATCGCCTGCGAGATAGAAGTACTGGTAGAGACAGAGTAATAAGACGGGACAGTGCCAAAGATATAGTTACTGAACAGGCATATAAGAGTTTCACGCACACAAGCCATGCGGCAAATGGATCACCAACATCTTTTACATTCTCAAAATTCGGCTTGCCGCAGATTTCTATTTAACATGTAAAATCCCGGAGGAAGCACATTCACCTCCTCCGGGACTTTCTCAAACTGCCGTTTTTCTGTTTTTTCTATTTTTGCCCAATCTCCGCCGGTCTCTCACAGCCGGATCAGCTCCAGCACCAGTTCTGCGGTAAATACCAGATCCTTCACTGCCAGCTGCTCCGTCAGCGCGTGGGGATTGGTCATGCCCGTGGGAAGCACCACCGCCTTCAGACCTCTCTGATTCAGAATGTTGGAATCGCTGCCCACCATGGTCACCCCGTACTTAGGCATCACGCCCAGTTTTTCATAGGCTGCCCGCAGGATGGCGAGAAATGCTTCATCTTCCACCCGATAGCCCTCATAGATCCGGTCCGCCCGAAACTGGAAAGAAGCGCCGTGCTTCCGGCAGGCCTGCTCCACACAGCTTCTCATGTGCTCCAGCTGCCGCTCCAGCTTTTCATTGTCCCGGCTGCGCACCTCTCCCAGCATCCGGATATGGCTGCACACAATGTTGGCGGGGCTGTTGGCCGTAACCGTGCCGATGTTGGCCGTCGTCTCCTCATCCACCTTTAAAAGCTTCATGGCGGAGACCGCGTCCGCCGCGGCTATCACGGCACTCACTCCCTTTTCCGGGCTGTTTCCCGCATGGGCCGCCACTCCCGTGATCTCAATCTCCACATTGGCCTGGCCCGCTCCGTTTACCACGATCTCATCCATGGGGCCGCAGCCGTCCATGGCGATGGAGTACCTGGATCTCACCTGTCCTAAATCGGCTGCCCGGCTTCCGTTTAATCCGATTTCCTCTTCCACCGTAAACAGCACCTCCACACGGCGGTGGGGAATCTTTTCCTCCTTCATCACCCGAATCGCCTCTACAATGGCCGCAATTCCTGATTTGTCATCCCCTCCCAGTACGGTGTCTCCTCCGCTTTTGATCACTCCGTCCTCCATCACCGGACGGATGCTTTGCCCCGGTACCACCGTATCCATATGGGCAGTAAACAGCAAAGGCTCCGCCTTCTCATCCCCGTCCAGGGCGAAAAACAGATTGCCCGCCTCATCCGCGGTCACATCCATTCCCAGTTCTCTCAGATCCTGTTCCAGTACCTCCCGGAAGTTCTCTTCCTTTCTGGACTCGCTGTCAATCTGCACATATTTCAGAAATAAATCCACCAGACGTCTCTCATTAATCATCGTTTTTCCCTCTCTTCCCTTTTAATTTTTCCGCGGGTTCTTTTCATCCTCCGAAAGGTTCTCCGACATCCTCCTCAGAACCCGGATGCAAATGTCAAATTCTTCCTTTCCGATCCCTTCCGCCATCATGGATTCCAGGCTCCGTATGGACTCCAGGACCTCGCCTCTTAAAGCCGCGGCCTTCTCTGTGGGCACAATCCTTTTCAGCCGCCCGTCCCTCTCCACGCTCTCCCGGAAAATCAGTCCGTTTTTCTCCATCAGCTTCAGGATTCCCGTAGCTGTGGAACGGCGGATATGAAATTTTTCCTCCACATCCTTCTGATAAATCTCCTGATCTATGGTGGCAAGGAGGATAAAATTCAGCACCCGCCTCTGCACATTGGTCAGACCGCCGGCAGGTTCTTCCTCCGCCGGTGGAAAATGTCTCTTAAACTGCTTGGAAATCATATCAATCAGTCCTACCGCCTCCTTGCAGCGGCCGGCACATGCTTCCGTCTCCGTCTCCATAAGCTTCACCTCCCTGTGGGGGTCCGGACAGAATGGCTGCCCGAAAATAGTTCACTGCCTAACAATAGGAAAAGTATACTGATTCCATAATTGTTTGTCAATGCCATTCTTTCCAGCTTTTCCCTGAAAGAACTGTTTGCATTCCTGCCTGTTTTTTACTAGAATAGGAGACGACAAACCGCTTAACAAACGTCCACCCGGCAGGAGGATGGAGACACATCAGATACAAACAGGAAAATTCAAAACAAGGGAGGAATTGTAACATGATGGGATGGCTGCAAAAAGATAAAAAACGGCCGCAGCGGGAAAAAAAGGTACCGGCTGAAAAACCTGACGCATCGGACATTTTTCTGGACAACGGGGATCCGGACCTTTCCGGCGACGGGAACCGGACCTGTCGGCTGCGCCTGAATACCCTTCTTCACGCCTCCGGCGGCCAGGCCAGAGGCGTAGTGATGAAGCTCCATCTGGAAAACTTCAAGCAGCTGAATGAAATTCTGGGATACGACTACTGTCAGGATCTTCTGGCCCAGATCATCTCCTGTCTGGAACAGGTGTCCGGCAGCCAGGTATACCGCTATATCGGCGTGGAATTTATGATATTCCTGAGACAGCATTCCGTGGCTCAGGCGACGCAGCTGGCGGAGGAAATTCTGGAACAGTTTGACCGGGTGTGGAAGGTTGACGGCACCGACTGTCTCTGCACCGTCCAGATTGGCCTCTGCCCCTATCCCGGCTACGCGGACAACGCCGACGACATGATGAAGCTGCTGGACATGGCCTTAAACCGGGCCGCAGCGGCGGGCCCTAACCAGTACATGGTGTATGACAGCCAGATGCAGGCGGACTTTATCCGCCGCCAGGCCATCGCCAAGCATCTCCAGAACGCCATCGACCGGCAGGAGGTGGGGATCCGCTACCGCCCGGTTTACAATATTGAGACGAAGAAATTTTCCCGGGGCGAATTCGACATGCGCATTTTCGTTCCCGGCATCGGCATGGTGAGCGCGCCGGAATTTCTCCCCATCGCCGAAGACTCCGGTCAGGTGCGGGCGGTGGAATACTATGCCTTAGAGCAGGTGGGCTCTTATATCCGCCGCCTGTTGGATGCAGGAACGGAATTTGACTCCATTGCCCTGCCCGTATCCTCCGTGCTCTTCCTTCAGGAAGATTTTACGGAGCAGGTGGCCGGGCTGATGGAGCGCTACCAGATTCCCCAGGGCCGCCTGGCCATTGAGCTTCCCGAGGACGTATTCACCATGGGCAGCCTGACGGTCAACACCACTCTTCAGAATCTGTCCTCCATGGGGGCGGAACTGATCCTGGACAACTTCGGCTCCGGCCTTTCCAGCATCACAGGCCTTCTGGATCTGTCCGTCAACACTTTAAAGCTGGACCGGATGCTGCTCTGGCAGCTGGAGACCAACCCGAAAGCCGCCGCCGTCATCAACGGCCTGGTGCAGATTGTCCGGAACCTGGGTCTGAACATCATCGCCGAGGGAGTGGAGACGGAGCAGCAGCTGGAGGTGCTGGCTTCCTCCGGCTGCACCTTCCAGCAGGGCTTCTACTACTCCCCCGCCGTGGGCGAGGACACCATGACCCGCATTCTGGGCACGGATTTAAAGAGCTCCCTGCCGGTCATTGAGCAGGAAAAGCTCCGACTGAGGCGATAACCGGTGAAACGATAAACAGTGAGACGATAAATCGACGGAAGACGGAGAAATACCGGGATACAGCCCGAACCGCTGCGCCCCGGTATTTTTCTGTTCTTTTCTCTGTCTTTTTCTTTTCTGCCCTTTCCGGCAGTTCTCACCCGCCGGAAACCTCCGGCGTTATCTCTTTCACGAGGAACTCCTCTCCGCAGTTCCACAGATAGGTAAATCCCGTCAGTTCCGCCGTCACCTCCTGCTCTCCCTCCTCATACACGGCTCGCATCCGCTCCGGCGCCTTCTGCCAGCCGTTTTCCTGATCCGGCACCAGACACAGGCCCTCTCTCCCGTAGCTGTCGGCTCCTTCCCAGACCGTCCCAGGGATGATCCCATAGAAACTGACCAGGGAAAAATCGTCATCTGCCTGCGTCACGTCCACCTCCACCAAAAGGGATGATTCTTCTCCGTTCTCCGTCCGTTCCACAGTTCCAAAGGCTATGGTCCCGTTTTCCAGCTCCACCGTCTCATTCATCTCAGCCGTCTCCTCCGGCACGGGAATGACCACCGGCTCCGTCTCCTCATCCAGATACACCCACACCTGCTCTGCCTTCAGGGAAATTTCCCGTTCATCTGCTGCTGCTTTCCCAGACGTCTCTGCGCCGTCCGCCAGCCTTCCCCGCCAGATGGAAACATTTCCCTCTAACCCTTGAGGACATCCCCTGTCGCCGGACGGTCTCCACAGCGCGGTCATCTCTCCCGCCGGCTCTCCCTCCGCCAGGGCCGTCAGCCTGCTCACCGCCGCCTCTCCTTCCCTGGGGATCGTGTAAACCGCGGCTGTGAGCTGCCCGTCTTCCACGCCTCCCTCTGCTGCAAAAAAGGCTCTGTCTCCCTCCGTCATCTCCAGGCTCTCCCGGGCCGGGACAAAACGGACCGGAAATCCTGTCTCAAAGCCGTTTACCCGGATCTCCCCGAAGAATCCATCGCCGGATGCGCCGCTTCCTATCTCACAGACCGCCTGCAAAGTCAGAATGCCGCGGACATTTCCTTCTTCTCCGTCCGTAAAACGCCCCACAGTCATGGAGCCGGGCGTATACGTCCGATCTTCTTCCACCCGGTAAAATCCCTCCCAATCCGGGTGTTCCTCCTGCCACCTCTCCCTTTGCTCCTGATACAGGCTGTCATAACCGCCGGCCGCTGTCTCTCCGTCCCCGCCTTCCGTCTCCCTGAGAGAATCATCCTCCACCAGTACTCGAAATCCCAGGCGTCCGTCCTGGACAAAGGCCCCGCACAGCCATGCTCTCGCTCCCTCTGTCTCCAGGGATTCCGGCAGCTTCTCCGGCACCAGCACAGTTTCTCCCTTCGCTCTGACTGCGCCGTACCCGCGGACAAGCACCAGACTTTGGTCGGCATCCCCAACCTGTTCCTGTCCTGTCTCCCACGCCGGCTCCTCTGTCGGGGGGATCTCCCCCCGGCAGGAAGTCAACAGGCAGAGGGCCGTCAGAATTACTCCCACGCTCCCCATGTATCTGCTGTTTTTTCCCATTCCCGTTCCCTCCTCTCCTTTCAGAAAGAGGCGCGGTTTGCAGCCGCGCCTCTTCCGTTTCCTGTTATCCTTCCATCACTTCTTTATAGGAGGCATGCTTCTCCAGAGCTGTGGTCAGTTTCCCCAGCAGGGAGGTGTCTCCCAGCAGAATCACGCCGCAGAGCCGGTCGTTGAGGAAGTAATACTTGCGGTACTGCTTCCTTCCCATATCCCGGAACTCCGCCGTCTTGTAGAGCAGATTGGGATTCTTGCCGCAGTCTCCCGCCGCGAACAGCTCCGTGTTCATGCCGTGGAAGGTGAGGGCCGCCGGCACGGAGGTGTACTCCAGAGCCTCTCCCGCCGCGTTGGCTCCAGCCACCTTGCCCTGCTCTGCCGCCTCCGGCCAGATGGCATAGTTTACGCCCTTGTACTCCGCGCAGTCTCCGCAGGCATAGACGCCCGGCAGGCTGGTCTCCATCCGCTCGTTCACAACCACTCCTCTGCCCACTGTCAGACCCATCTCCTGGGCCAGGGCCGCGTTGGCCCGAACACCTGCGGAAATGATCACCAGATCCGCCGGGAACTCTCTGCCGTCCGCCAGGGCCACAGATGTCACATGATCCCCGCCGCGGATAGCCGTCACCGACACTCCCGTATGGATGGTCACTCCGGCAGACGCGGAGATCTCCTTTAACAGCTCTCCGAAATCAGCGTCCAGCTGCCGCCCCATGAGCATGGGAGCCGCCTCCAGCACAGTCACGGACAGACCGCCCTTCTTTAACTCCCAGGCTGCCTCCAGGCCAAGTACACCGCCTCCGATGACCACCGCGTTCTTCGCCGTCTTCATCAGCTCCTGCACCTTTCTGGTGTCGTCCAGACGGCGGATGGCCACCACCTGAGGCAGGCTGCTGCCCTCGATGGGAGGAATAAAGCACTCGCTTCCCAGGGCATAGATCAGTCTGGTGAAATGAAGCTTTGTCCCATCGGAGAGAACGGCCTCTTTCGCCTCCGTATCCACGTTGGTCACCGTCTTTCCCAGCATCTGATAGACCCGGTTCTCCTCATACCAGCCGGCATCCGCCATGGCGATCTGATCCGGCTCCAGCCCTGCCACAATGGATTTGGTAAGCATGGGGCGGTTGTAGGAGGAATAGGGCTCGTCCGACACCATCACAATGCTGCCGGTCTTATCCCTCTCCCGGATGGCCTTCGCCGCGTTGAAACCGGCTGCACCGTTGCCCAGAATCAGATAAAATTCCTCTGTATTGTTGACAAATCCCGTATCCTCGTCCTCCACGGGAACAAAGTTTTCCTTGCCCACGCCGCACACCGGGCAGATCTCCAGGGACGCGTCGAAGATTTCCCCGCAGACCAGACATTTCACCAGTCTCCGGCCGCCGCTCTTTTTGGCGGGCAGCACCGGCTCTTTATCCTGTACCAGGCAGCCAAACCGGAATCCGTACTCATAAGCTCCCACCAGGTCCGCCTCGCTGGGTTTGAACCGGACGCGGTAGCTGTCCGTCACCTTCATGCGCAGCTGTTTCAGCCGCTCCATAATGTGGGGAACGCCCTCGCCGCTCCATCCGTAGCTTCCGAAAGCTCCCGCGTATTTTCCGCCGTGGGTCCCGGCAAACATGTCCAGGGTCAGCTCCCAGATAGGCCGCAGAGCCTCCCCCACAATGGTGGGCGTTCCCAGGAGAATGCCGTCGGCAAACAGCAGTTCCTCCGACACCTTTGCCCGGTCGGCCTCCACCAAATCGTAACTTCTCACGTCCACATCTCCGCTGTCCGCGATTCCCCTGGCGATCTGCTCCGCCAGCTCTTTGGTGTAGCCGTAAGCGCTCACGTAGGGAATGATCACCGTCTTTCTGGGATTGGGATTTTTCACCGTGGACCACTCTCTGTAGAGCTTCATCACCTGACGGATCCATTTTCCCTCCAGCACCAGGCCGTGCCCCGTACAGATCATGGTAATGTCCATGGGCTCCACCCGGTCCAGAGCTTTCAGCATAAAGGGCTTAAACGGTCCGATAATGCAGTCATAATAATATTTCAGCGCTTTCCGATAGTCTTCTTCCGCCGTAATCTTCCCGGAAACCACCTCCGGCAGGCAGTAGTGGGCGCCGAAGGAATCGCAGGTCACCAGGATCTGCTCTTCCTCAATAAACGTATACATGGTATCCGGCCAGTGCAGGTTGGGAACGACCATAAAACGCAGAGTCTTTCCTCCGATTTCCATGGTCTGGTTGTCTTTCACCGCAATCGCCGTGAAATCCCGGTTGACAATTTCCTTTAAAAAACCGATGGCACAGCCGGTAGCCAGAATTTTCATCTGGGGGCTTAATTCCAGCAGCCGCTCTACGCTCCCCGCATGATCCGGCTCCGTGTGGCTCACCACCAGGTAATCAATCTTCGTCACATCGATGACTTCCTTCAGATTCTCCAGGTACTGATCCCAGAACTTCGCCTTCGCCGTCTCAAACAGAATCACCTTGTCCTCCGCCTTCATCACGTAGGAGTTGTAGGTGGTTCCAAACTCCGTATACATAATAATGTCAAACACTCTCAGCTTGTCGTCAATAATGCCCGTCCAGTAAAATCCATCTCTCAGCTTTAACGCGCTCATGAATCTTTTGCCTCCTTCACTCTCATTCATAATTACATTGTAACCTGGCACGGCCGTTCTATTCCGGCGGCCGCCTGTCCGCTTATGACAGATCCATCCTCGCCAGGCGGATGAATTCCTCCATCTCTCTGGTCTTCCACTTATTCTTGTGATAAAAGATCTGCCGGTACATGACGATCCGGAAATCCGTCACATCCAGCACCGCCAGCTTTCCCTCTCTCACGCTGTCATGGACTGCAAAGTATGGAAGATAGGAAATCCCCCGGTTCTTCCGGATCATCTGAATGATAAACTCCGTGTTGGTAATCTCCAGAAACGGCACCAGAGACCGGTTCTGGGACTCCAGATACTGATCCAGTTCCCGCCGGTAGTTTTCATTCTTTTCCGTGAGGAAAAACGGCTCCCCCAGAATTTCCTCCAGCTTCAGCCCCCTTTTCCCAGCGAACGGGGAATCCGGGGCCGCCACAAATACAATGGGCTCTCTCACCTCCAGCTCCTTATTCCAGTTATTGCTATATCTGGGCCTGTCCAGAAAATAGATCAGATCCAGCTGGTTTTTCTCCATCATGGCGATCAGCTCCTTGGGAGAAGCCGTCGTGATCTTAATAGGTACTTTGGGATAATTGCTCCGGAAATACCCCAGAACCGGAGGAAGTTTGGAAAAACACAGGGATTCCAAAGTACCCACATGAAGCGGTTCCATTAACTCCTCTTCCCGGATCAAAGCCGCCTTTGCCCGGTTTACCTCCCGGATGATACAGCCGGCGTATTCCAGCAGCCGTCTGCCCTGGCCGGTCAGCACAGTCTTCTTCCCCATGCGGTCAAACAGGCGCACCTTCAGCTCCTCTTCCAGCTGGCGGATCTGCACGGTCACCGCCGACTGGGAATAGCCCAGCAGTTCCGCCGCTCTGGAAAAGCTTTCCTCCTGTGCAATTGTCACAAAAGTCTGCAGCTGTCGAAATTCCATATCATCCAGTTTCCTTTTAATATTAATTTTTTTCAATATAGTTATATATTTCATGAATTTGATTCATGTATATGTTTATGATATACTACAACCATAAAAAACGTCAACCGGCTTTGAATTTTTTCTATCATCCAATGCCGGAAATACAGAGACAGGAAGTGAACAGCCATGGCTTTTATCAGTGTTTTCGATGTGCTGGGCCCCAATATGATCGGTCCGTCCAGCTCCCACACCGCCGGAGCCTGCTCCATCGCCCTTCTGGCGCAGAAGATGGTTCCCGGCCCCATTACCGATGTGGAATTCACCCTGTACGGCTCTTTTGCCAGAACCTACCGGGGGCACGGCACAGACCGAGCTCTTTTGGGGGGAATTATGGGATTTTCCACCGATGACAAGCGGATTCCGGACTCTTTCTCCATTGCGAGAGAGCGGGGATTGTCCTACCATTTCACCGTAAATGAGACGGAGACCGACGTTCATCCTAATACGGTGGACATCCGCATGACCGGAAAAGGCGGGCAGGTGCTCACCGTCCGGGGAGAATCCCTGGGAGGCGGCAAGGTGCGGATCACCCGCATCAACCAGGTGGATGTGGACTTTTCCGGGGAATACAGCACCCTCATCGTCATCCATTATGACAAGCCGGGCGTGGTGGCTCATATCACCAAATGCCTCAGCGACCGGAATGTGAACATCGCCTTTATGAAGCTCTTCCGGGAAGCCAAGGGGCAGACTGCATACAGCATCGTGGAATCCGACGGTCTCCTGCCGGAAGACATTCCAGCCCATATCCGGGAAAATCCCTATGTAAAAGATGTGATGCTGGTTCAGATGTAGGGGTAGAAATTTCTTCTGTTTTTTTGTATGATAACACACAGGGAATCCTGTAAAAAATATTACAATTATAGTTTTAAGGAGGTTTTTTATGGACAGCAAAACCAGAATTCATGAAATTGCGGCAGAGAAAGCGGGGATTATCGCCGACATGAACCAGTCTGTCTGGAGTTATGCGGAGTACGGCTACAAAGAGTTCAAGAGCGCAGCCAAGCTCACCCAGGTGCTGGAGGACGAGGGTTTCCAGGTAGAACGGGGCATCGCCGGCATTGAGACTGCATTTGTAGGTACATACGGCAGCGGCAAACCGGTGATCGGTATTCTGGGCGAATACGATGCCCTTCCCAACTTAAGCCAGAAAGCCGGCGTAGCGGAGCGCTGCCCCATTGAAGGCCAGCACTACGGCCATGGATGCGGCCACAGCGCCCTGGGGGCAGGCGCCGTGGGAGCCGCTCTCATTGTAAAACAGTTTCTGGAAGAGAGCGGTCTTCCCGGAACCGTGAAAATTTTCGGCTGCCCGGCGGAGGAAACGGGATTTGGAAAATGCTTTATGGTGAAGGAGCACTGCTTTGACGATCTGGATATGTGCTTCTCCTGGCACCCCATGGACGGCAATATGTGCTTCCCCAGAAGCGTTGCCTATTATAAGGTACGTTTCGACTTTACCGGACGGACTTCCCACGCCGGCGGAGCGCCTGAGCTGGGACGAAGCGCCCTGGATGCCTGCGAGCTGATGAACGTGGGCGTCAACTATCTGAGAGAGCACATCATCTCCACTGCCAGAGTGCATTACGCCTATCTGGACTGCGGCGGAGATGCCCCCAACATTGTACAGGGACATGCCTCCCTGCTCTATTTCGTAAGAGCGCCCAGACTGGCTCTCTGCGACGAGATCTTAGGCAGAATCAAAAAAATTGCCCAGGGCGCTGCTCTGATGACAGAAACGGACGTTAAAATCACCGTGCTGGGCGGCTTAAGCGACAATATCCCCAACCCCACCGCCTCCACTCTGCTCTCCGACGCGTTCATCGCCGAGGGCGGACCGGATTTCGGCGAGGAGGAATTCGCCATCGCGAGAAAATTCCTGGCTGCCATGTCTGAGGAAGACCGGGCCAAAGCTCTGGCTGCCGGCGCGAAGATCAACGGCATCTCCGAGGAAGAATTCGCGAAACGGCCGTTGAACACTGCGGTAATTCCCTACAGTGAGAAATTCCGCGAGACGCTCTCCACCGGTTCCACCGATGTGGGAGATGTCAGCTATCTGGTTCCCACCGCCCAGTTCACAGCTGCCGTAGGTGTTCCCGGAACCGGCGCCCACACCTGGCAGTTTGCCGCTCAGGTGGGCACATCCATCGGCGACAAGGCCAGCGTAGCCATCGCAAGAGCCATCGCCTATGCGAGTGCCATGGTCTATGAAAATCCGTCTCTCACCGAGCAGGCGAAAAAAGAACTGCTGGACGAGACCCACGGCAAATATGTTTCCCCGATTCCGGACGGAGTAAAACCGGGCGAAGGGATGTAATGCAGTCCAATCTTACATAAAGGGGGATAAGAATTATGAGTTTTATGGATATTATGAACAGCCGGCTGCTGTATATCCTGGTAGGTGCCGGTATTCTCTATATTTTGATCTTCTGCGCGGTCACATTCCGCAAGGCCTACCGTCACGCTCTGGATATCGGCATGTCCAAAGAAAAGCTGCGGACCGTTATTATTTCCTCAGCCATCTACACCATCGTGCCCTCTATCTCCATCGTCATCGGCCTGTTCAGCCTTTCCATGGTCATCGGCGTGCCGTGGTCCTGGTTCCGCCTCTCTGTGGTAGGCGCTGTGACCTATGAGCTGATGGCTGCCGACATGGCAGCCACCGGCGCCGGCTACGAATCTGTAGCCGCTTTAAACGCCATCGGTGATCCTTCCGTGGCAGGCACCCTGATGTTCGTTATGAGTATCGGCATCCTGGGCGGAATGCTGGGCGTGCTGGTGTTCGGCAAGCGGATCCAGATGGGTATGCTGAAGGCGAGAAGCAAAAATGGCATGATCGGCGCCCTGCTCACCGGCGTGCTCTCTCTCGCCATCATCGAGGCTTTCCTGCCTCTTCAGCTGATCAAGGGACCGGTCTACTGCGCCGTTGCCATCACTTCCTGCGTTGTCACCGTACTGCAGACGATGCTGGTCAAAAAGCTGAAAATATACTGGTACCGCAACTTTATCATGGCTGTCACCCTGATTCTGGGCATGGCCTCCTCCCTGATCTGGGTTCAGGTGCTGGGATAATACAGAAAGGAGATCATTGATATGGATGAAAGATATGAGAAAAGCATACACCGCATCGGACGGATCGGTATTCTGATCGGACTGGCATTCATGCTGGGAATCCCGGCTGTGATCTGCGCGGCCTTCAACGTGTGGCCGGAGAGCATCGGCCACGTATTCGCAGTAGCCGCGGGCCTGCTGGCTGTGTTTATCCCCACCAACATCGCGGAGGTGTTCGGCTACACGCCCATGCTGGGTTCTTCCGCCTACATCACCTTCCTCACAGGAAACGTGACCAACTTGAAAATTCCTGTGGTGGTCAACGCCCAGACCCTGACGGAAACGGCCCAGGGCACAGATGAGGGCGACACCGTAGCCACCATCGGCGTGGCTGTGTCCTCCTTTGTGACCACCTTGATCATCATTGCCGGCGTGATCCTGCTGGTGCCCCTGCAGCCCATCCTCACCACACCCGCCATCCAGACCGCTACCACCTACATGCTTCCGGCCCTCTTCGGCGGCCTCTTCTTAAGCTATGTTAATGATGACTGCGGGGAATATGTGGCGAAAAACAAGTCTCTTACCCTGATCGTGCCCATGGCTGTGGTACTGATCGTCAACCTCTTCTATCCTCTGTCTGGAAAAGAGGGATTTGCCGTCATCGGCTGTATGGTGCTGAACGTCATCTGCGCCTACGTTCTCTACAAAACCGGCATCATCAAGATGTCCTTAAAGCCGGCGAAAAAGCAGGGCAATGTGGCTCAGAAAGCCCAGCAGACCACAGAAAAGTGACATTGAAGGAGGCACACCATGGATTTTAAAAACGGAGCAGAACTTTTGGAGCTGTGCCGGGAACACCGCTGCTCCATCTCCGAGATTATGAGGCAGCGGGAATGCGATCTGGGGGAAACCACCCCGGACACTCTTCAGACAAAAATGGAGCGTATTTTGGAGATCATGCGGGAATCGGCGTCCGCCCCCATCAAAACCCCCCGCAAGTCCATCGGCGGCCTGATCGGCGGGGAGGCCCGGCTGTTAAATGAGCACCGGACTTCCGGAAAATCTATCTGCGGAAATGTGATCTCCCGGGCCATCACCTACGCCTGCGCTGTCCTGGAGGTAAACACCTCCATGGGACTGATCGTGGCCGCCCCCACCGCCGGTTCCTCCGGTATTGTTCCCGGGGTGATCCTGGCGCTGAAAGACGAATACCGCATTTCCGATGACCGTCTCATGGACGCCCTGTTCAACGCGGGAGCCATCGGCTATCTGGCCATGCGCAACGCCACCGTGGCAGGCGCTGTGGGCGGCTGCCAGGCTGAGGTGGGCGTGGCGGCTGCCATGGCCGCCTCCGCAGCCACAGAACTCATGGGCGGGGAGCCGGAGCAGTGTCTTTCCGCTGCCTCCTCCGTCCTCATGAACATGCTGGGGCTGGTGTGTGATCCCATCGGCGGTCTGGTGGAATGCCCCTGCCAGGGGCGCAACGCCGCCGGCGCTGCCATTGCCATCGCCGCGGCGGAGATGGCTCTAAGCGGCATCCGCCAGATCATCCCCTTTGACGAGATGCTGGCCGCCATGTACTCCGTGGGAAAGAAGATGCCTTCCGAGCTGCGGGAGACGGCTCTGGGCGGCTGCGCTGCCACTCCTACCGGCTGCGCCTTTGCCTGCGGCGGCTGCGGACAGTAAGCACCCGCAGTCAGCAAAAGACTGCGGCCGGCAGCTCTCCCATCATATGCCGCGAGGGCGGTTCCGGAAATTTTCACTTTCCGAAACCGCCCTCGTTTTCTGTCCGGGGATCTCCCCGGATTTTCTCACTTCACCAGCCCGTGGGTCCAGGTGAGCACGCCGCCGAACTCTTCAATTCCCGTGTATCCCTGGGCTGCCAGCTTCTCAGAAGCTTTCTTGCTTCTCACACCGCTGCGGCAGTACACCAGAAGCTCCTGGGACCTGTCCGGCAGCTCCGGAATCTCCCGCCCATTGATGGTCTCCAGGGGAATGTTTACCGCTCCCTTAATATGGCCTTCGCCGTATTCCTCCGGCGTGCGCACATCCACGATCTGAAATCCCGTTTTGTGCTCCATAATATCCCAGGCCTCATCCTGGGTAATCTCCTTATATCCGCTCATTTGTCTCTCCTCTTTTCTGTCTGTGATTCATGCAGGTTCCGGCAGAATCTGCCGCATCTTATTTTATCACGCCGGCAGCTTCTCCGCAATTCCCAAAACCGCGCCGCAGAGGAGGCCCCATTCCCGGACATCCGTCCGGCTCTTTTGCGCCGCGCTCTCCCCCGCAAAGGAAAAGCGGACCGCTTTCCGGAATATCATTTCCGAAAACGCGGTCCGCCATACAGTCATACTGTCTGAACGGTATATTATACCTGTCCGTCCGTTACACAGGCATCCATCTTGAAGTTGTAGCCCTCTGTTCCGGCAACGGAAGTTACTTCCTTGATAGCACTGTCAGAAGCGCCCGGTACACGGAAGTCATGGTTGTCCAGTCTCACCACCGGAGTCTCCACCGGTTTCTCAACCTGCGGCACGTACTCGTAGGGATAACGGTAAGCGCGGTATACCATCTCTCTCATGTTCTTGAAGGGAGCGATGAATTCCCATACTACCTCGTTCTCCGGAGTTACCTCGAACATTCTCATGTAGCAGCCCTCTGTGATCAGAGTATTGCCGTTGGGCAGTCTCTGTGCGGAGCTGATCAGCGGGCTGTAGAACTTGGAGTTTGCCACCAGTCCCAGCATTCCTCCGAAAGCTCTTCCCTTGAACTCCCAAACCACTTCCAGAGTGGTCGGATCGAATTCCAGAATTCTGGAGTGATCTCTGATATCCGCCTTGGTTCCTTCCTTGCTGGTTCTGCTGGGCATTCCGTAGCCGGCCCATCCGCCGTTGTCGAATACCAGGATGTTGCCCTCTCCCGGAAGTCCCCTGGGGATCATATGGCAGTGGTGCTGTCCGATGATCTGGCCCATAATGCGCAGCTCTTTGGTCTTTGTGAAGTCCGGTCCGATCTGCCATACGATCTTGCCCGTCTTCTTGCTGATGATTGCAAGGATGTTGGCCTCTCTCGCATCCCAGATGATATTCTCCGGGTTGAATCTCTCGTCGCCGGCATCATACCATTTGTTCGGTCCCAGAACGCTCATGGAGTTGATGTGGAGCCAGTCGCCCTGGCCGCCGCCGTTCTCATGGTTGTTGGGGTTGCGGGCCAGCACGTTCTTGGCGATCTCATCGAAGCCCAGCTCGTTGAAATGCTTGTTGGCATGCCACTCCCACACAATATTTCCTTCCCAGTCTACCTCGATGAACACATCATCCAGCAGACGGTGCTCACTGATTCTCTTATTGTAAACGTCCTCATGGCAGAGGATCAGGGTATTTCCGCTGTCGGTCTTGCACTCCATGCCGGGTACATAGTAGCCTACCGGGTTGCCCTCTCTCTGGTAGTCGTGGTGCTGTCTGGCGATCCATCTCTTGTTGCCGCCGTCGTCCACCAGCTCCTTGTGGTCAAATTTCCACACAACATTGCCGTCCCAGTCTACCTGTACCAGATCAGTCTGATCCTGATATCCGTACTTCGGATCTCTCAGTCCAAGGCTGCCCATCACGTATCCGCCGGGAAGCAACTTATTCGGGAAGCCCTGCACGTCTTTCCAAACCTTCACCACATTTCCGTTCATATCCACCAGAACCGCTCCGATGCCCTGGCACTGCATCAGCGTGTAGCCGTTGTAGGCCTTTTCCGGATCATAGATCGTGGTTCCCATGGGAAATACATTATAAAGTCCCATTGCAAAAAACCTCCTTAAATATATTTTTCAATTGCATCTATGTAATCATCTTCCTCATGACTGCCGGCCAGTTTCTCCACCGGTTCGCCATTGTCAAAGATTACTACCTGAGGAACACCTTTCATCATCATTTT
>NBJMR02800__coassemble_2186_pt1 | contig 16095 bp, 13 predicted proteins | sample NBJMR02800__metabat2_low_PE_040 | metagenome-assembled genome bin NBJMR02800 | reverse complement strand
AAGTGCATCAAGTGCGGCGCCTGCATGGAGAAATGTAAGTTCGGCGCAATCTACAAACAGTAATGGAGGGGATCACTATGGAGAATATCACAATCAAAATCAACGGCATGGAAGTCAGTGCTCCCAAAGGCTCTACCATTTTGGAGGCCGCCAGACTGGCGCACATTGAGATTCCCACGCTGTGCTACTTAAAAGAAATCAATGAGATCGGCGCCTGCCGGATGTGCGTGGTGGAGGTCAAGGGGGCAAAGAGCCTGGTGGTCTCCTGCGTATATCCCATCAATGAGGGCATGGAGGTCTGGACCAACACTCCGAAGGTCATGGAATCCAGGAAAAAGACCCTTCAGCTTCTGCTCTCCAACCACAACCGCAGCTGTCTTTCCTGTGTCAGAAGCGGAAACTGCGAGCTGCAGCAGCTGTGCAAAGAGCTGGGCGTCACTGACGAAGACTACTACGACGGAGAAAAGACCCCGTCAGAAATCGATGACAGCGCTCCCCACATGATCCGGGACAACAGCAAGTGCATTCTCTGCCGCCGCTGCGTGGCCATCTGCGAGAAGGTCCAGGGCATCGGCGTCATCGGAGCCAACATGAGAGGTTTTGCCACCTTCATCGGCTCTCCCTTCGGCATGGGCCTGGGAGAGACCAGCTGTGTATCCTGCGGCCAGTGTATCGCTGTCTGCCCCACCGGCGCCCTCTACGAGAAAGACTGCACCGATGAGGTTCTGGCTGCCATCGCGGATCCCGCAAAGCATGTGATCGTTCAGACCGCTCCCTCTGTGCGTGCGGCCCTGGGCGAGGAGTTCGGCTACCCCATCGGCACCAATGTGGAAGGCAAGATGGTGGCTGCCTTAAGACGGATCGGCTTTGACAAGGTATTTGACACCGACTTCGCCGCGGATCTGACCATTGTGGAGGAAGCCCACGAGTTTGTGGAGCGGGTGAAAAACGGCGGCGTTCTGCCCATGATCACCTCCTGTTCCCCCGGCTGGGTGAAATACTGCGAGCACTATTTCCCGGATATGACGGAGAATCTGTCCTCCTGCAAGTCTCCCCAGCAGATGTTCGGCGCCATCGCCAAATCCTACTACGCGGAGAAAGCGGGAATTGACCCGAAGGATATCGTGTCCGTGTCCGTCATGCCCTGCACCGCCAAGAAGTTCGAGATCGGCCGTCCCGACGAGGACGCCAACGGCGTGCCGGATGTGGACTATTCTATGACCACCAGAGAGCTGGCCAGACTGATCCGCAAATGCGGCCTGAAGTTCCAGAACCTGCCGGATGAGGATTTTGACGCTCCTCTGGGCTTAAGCACCGGTGCCGGCACTATTTTCGGTGCCACCGGCGGCGTTATGGAGGCAGCTCTGCGGACTGCTGTGGAGACACTCACCGGCCAGGAGCTTGAGAGCGTGGACTTTACCGAGGTCCGCGGCACCAAAGGCATCAAGGAAGCCACCTACCACGTGGCGGGAATGGATGTGAATGTGGCTGTAGCCTCCGGCCTCAGCAACGCCAGAGAGCTGCTGAACCGGGTGAAAAACGGAGAGGCCCACTATCACTTTATTGAGATCATGGGCTGTCCCGGCGGCTGCGTCAACGGAGGCGGCCAGCCTCAGCAGCCTGGCTGGGTGCGCAACACCGTGGATATCCGCGGGCTTCGGGCAAAGGTTCTCTATGACGACGATAAGGCGGACTCCATCCGCAAATCCCACGAGAATCCGGCCATTAAGGAGCTGTATTCCACCTATTTGGGAGAGCCGGGAAGCGAGAAGGCCCACCACCTCCTTCACACCACCTATATTAAGAGAAAAATCAACGAAATCTGATTCTTCAAGCATTCAAAAATCTTTCAATGCCGGGGAGCTGTTCCCCGGCATTTCTTGCATTTTCCCTGTCTATTGGGTATAATCAACTCATTCTGACCGGAAATTCCGGTTCTCATTGCAGCCAGTCAACCGTTTTTCCTTAAAGGAGGCATGCCTGTGAATCTGATTCTTCTTCTCTGCGCGGTGATTATGATCGCCTGCATCGCCGGAAATAAACTGTCCGGCCGCCTGGGTATTCCCACTCTGCTCCTGTTCATCGCCCTCGGAATGCTGTTCGGCTCCGACGGAATCTTCCGGATCCAGTTCGAGGACTACGCATTCTCGGAAAAAGTCTGCTCCGCCGCCCTGATTATCATCATGTTCTACGGCGGCTTCGGCACCAAATGGAGCACCGCAAAGCCGGTGGCCGTCCAGTCTGTCCTTCTCAGTACCCTGGGAGTATTGATCACCGCCGGGCTCACCGGGCTGTTCTGTCATTTCGTCCTGGGTGTCAGCCTGCTGGAAGGAATGCTCATCGGCTCTGTGCTGGGTTCCACGGACGCCGCGTCCGTATTTTCCATCCTCCGCTCCCAGCGCCTGAATTTAAAATACGGCACAGCTCCCATGCTGGAAATTGAGAGCGGAAGCAACGATCCCTGCGCCTACATGCTGACAGTGACCATTCTGTCCGCCATGGGCAGCTCCGTGTCCGCAGGCAGCATCGCATGGTCTGTTTTCGCCCAGCTTCTGTTCGGCATCGGCAGCGGCATTCTGGCGGCTTACGCCGCCGGCTGGGTTCTGCGCAGCACCAATCTGAGCTCCGACGGGTTTGAATCCATCTTTCTCGTGGCGGTGGCCCTGGCCTCCTACGCCCTTCCCGCTCTTCTGGGCGGCAACGGGTATTTAAGCGCCTACATCGCCGGCATCCTTCTGGGAAATCAGGAGATTCCCGGAAAAAAGAGCCTGGTCAATTTCTTCGACGCCTTCAACGGGATGATGCAGATGCTGATCTTTTTCCTGCTGGGTCTTTTAGTATCCCCCTCCCAGCTTCATCAGGTATTTCTGCCCGCCGTCCTCATCGCCCTGTTTCTCACGGTGATCGCCCGGCCGGCGGCTGTGGCTCTCCTTCTCACCCCCTTTAAGGCTCCCCTGAATCAGCAGATGATTGTCTCCTGGGCAGGACTTCGGGGCGCCGCGTCCATTGTGTTTTCCATCACTGCCGCCGTGTCCCCGGAGTACGGAAAACAGTCCATTTTTCAGATCGTGTTCTGCGTCGTCCTTCTGTCCCTCCTGTTTCAGGGCACCCTGCTGCCTTTGGCATCCCGGAAGCTGGACATGATCGATGACAGCGAGAACGTGCTGAAAACCTTCAACGATTATTCAGAGGAGAGCAGCATCCGTTTTATCCAGCTGGAGATCGGGGAAGGCCATCCCTGGAGCGGCAGCCGGATCCGGGACATCGCGTCCATCCCCGGCACCCTCATCGCCGCCGTGATCCGAAACGGCTCCGCCATTATCCCCAAGGGAGATACTCTGCTGGAGGCAGGGGACTCGGTCATCATCGGTGGAGAGGAGTACCGGGACCAGGACGGAATCGAGCTGACAGAGCTCCACGTGGGCCCGGACAGCCGTCTGGCTGGGAAGAAGCTGAAAGCCGCAGATCTCCGCCGGGACTCCCTCATCGTTCTCATTCAGCGGGACGGCTCCGACATCATCCCCGACGGGGACACGGTGATCGAGAGCGGAGATCTGCTGGTGCTCTTCACCAAGCGGAGACCGGAAGCCGCTGCCAGGTAACAGACGGCACACCGTATTTTTTCCTTCGCAGTATTTATTAGTATTTTTAATAAGTAAATTCTATTGTTATACAATACTAATATGTGGTACTATGGTAGCGAACTTATGTTAATTTTAATCTTGTCATATAAAGGAGAGTTTACTCATGGGCGGAATCTTTGGCGTCGTATCAAAATCCAACTGCACACTGGACCTGTTCTTCGGAATTGACTACCACTCCCACCTGGGAACCCGGCGGGGCGGCATGGCGGTCTACGGAAAGGACGGATTCCACCGTGCCATCCACAACATTGAGAATTCCCCGTTTCGGACGAAATTTGAAAATGATCTGGACGAGCTGGAAGGCAATCTGGGCATCGGCTGCATCTCAGACACCGACCCCCAGCCCCTTCTGATCCACTCCCACCTGGGAAGCTACGCCATCACCACTGTGGGCCATATTTCCAACGCCCAGGAACTGATCGACGAGGCGTTTCAGAGCGGCCACATCCACTTTATGGAGATGAGCGGCGGCCGAATCAACTCCACCGAGCTGGTGGCAGCCCTGATCAACCAGCAGGCCACCTTAAAAGACGGCCTCCTCTACGCCCAGGAAAAGATCAAAGGATCCATGTCCATTCTGATCCTCACCCCGGAAGGCATCTACGCCTCCAGGGACCGGATGGGCCGGACTCCCATTACCATCGGACAGAAGGCGGACGCTTTCTGCGTATCCTTTGAAAACTTTGCCTACTTAAATCTGGGCTACTCCCACTATTCCGAGCTGGGCCCCGGCGAGATCGATTTCCTCACGCCGGAAAGCGTGGAGGTGATCAGCGCTCCCAGAAAAGAGATGAAGATCTGCTCCTTCCTGTGGACCTACTACGGCTATCCCACCTCCAGCTATGAGGGGGTAAATGTGGAGCAGATGCGCTACAACTGCGGACGGCTGCTGGCCAAGAGAGACGAGGGCGTCACCGCCGACAGCGTGGCCGGGGTCCCCGATTCGGGAACGGCCCACGCCGTGGGATATGCCAATGAGTCCGGCATCCCCTTCTCCCGCCCCTTTATCAAATACACCCCCACCTGGCCCCGGTCCTTTATGCCCCAGCACCAGAACCAGAGAAATCTCATCGCAAAGATGAAGCTGATCCCTGTGGACTGCCTGATCCGGGATAAAAAGCTGCTGCTCATCGACGACTCCATCGTCCGGGGCACCCAGCTGGGAGAGACCACAGAGTTTCTGTATAAGAGCGGTGCGAAAGAGGTTCATGTGCGGCCTGCCTGTCCGCCCATCACCTTTGCCTGCCCCTATCTGAATTTCTCCAGATCCACCTCCGATCTGGATCTGATCACCCGCCGGATCATCCGGGATCGGGAAGGAGACAATGTCTCCCAGGCAACCCTGGAGGACTACGCCAATCCGGACAGCCAGAACTATAAGGAGATGGTGGAGGAAATCCGCAAACGTCTGGGCTTCACCACCCTGCGCTACCACCGGCTGGACGACCTGATGGAATCCATCGGAATTGAGCCCTGCAAGCTGTGCACCTACTGCTGGAACGGAAAAGGCTGATCCAATTCACAAAAATGCCCCGGGCTGATGCCCGGGGTTTTGTTTTGCTATCCGAAGTTATCCTGCCGGTGAAAAACCTCCAGCCGGCTGTTTAAATAGGCGGCCACGGTGGGAAACTGCTCTGCCGCCGCTGCCCTCACCTCCGGAACCGCTGCGGGGACAGCCGCCCCCTGAAACTCCCGGATCATATCCGTATCGTTGGCGCTGTCACCGATGGTCAGAATCTCCTCAAAGGGGCCGAAACGCTCCTGCAGGAAACGGACAGCCTGGGCCTTCCCCACTCCCTTTGCCACCACATCGGCGTTTCTCACATTGGAATAGGCGCTGGCATGGGGAAAGAGGCTGTTGATCTCCCGGCACATCCGGATGATTTCCTCCGTACTGTCCGGCCGGCGGTGGTGAACCTGAAGAATTCCTTCCATTTTTTCCGCCTCTCTCAGCAGAATCTCCCCGTCGCAGGGCCGCTGTGTCGTGGCCATTCCCAGCTCCCGCACCACATTCAGCTTCCGGTATCTCAGAGTAATTCCGCTTCCCGCCTCGTCCTGCCCGTCAAAATAAGCCAGAACGCCGGCGGCAGTTTCACGGTCCAGCTCCCGGCAAAACAGCTCTCTTCCCTCCCGGTCCAGAATCAGGGCCCCGTTGTTTAAGATCAGCACATCCGGGCGCACCTCCCCCAGCTCCGGATCCTCCGCCAGTTTTTTTCTCAGAGATGCCTCGTTTCTTCCAGTGGCAATGACGAACCAATGCCCCGCCTGCTGCCACCGTCTCACTGCTTCCCGATTCTCTCTGCTGACTGCTCCGTCCATGGAAAATGTACGGTCGAAGTCGCTGACTGCGCATTTCATTGTCATCTCACCTCCCCGCCAGCCGAAGAAACCGCTCTATGGTATAATCATAGAACCTTCGATAAGCCCGACAGAAGTAATTGGCACGTTTCTCGTCTGCCAGAGTGATCCTGTTTCTCCGGCAGCCGCCCCGGCAGATGGCAAAATAGGGGCAGGACCGGCAGTCTTCCAGGGATTCCGCAGAATCCCTGACAAACCGCTCCGCCGCGGGGCTGGTCCGAAACTCCTCAAAAGTTCCAGTGCTCACATTCCCCAGGCAGTATTCATCCAGGGCATAGAAATCGCAGGGATAGACCGACCCGTCCGCCTCAATCACATTCTGAACGGAGCAGATTCCCCTCTGCTCACAGGACTCCGGCTCCCTGCCGGCCAGCATTCCCACCACGTTCTCAAACTGACGGATATAGGGCTGGTCTCCTGTTCTCACATCCTCATACCACCGGTCAAACAGATCCATGAGAAACTGTCCGTACACCTCCGGCGTCAGGGAATAGGCCTGCTTTCCCGGCTCCTCTCCCAATGGATCCAGACAGGCAATAAACTGCAGATAGCTGAAACCGTTTTTTTTGTAAAAATCATAAATTTTCGCTGCCCGTAGTCCCGTCTTTCCATTAACCACCGTGAGAATATTGTACTCTACTCCAAACCGTTCAAACAACTCCGCCGTCCTCATCACTTCCGCGAAACTTCCCTCTCCCCGGGCGTTTACCCGAAAGGCATCGTGGGTGGCCTTGATCCCGTCCAGGGACAGACCTACCAGGAAATTTTCCCTGGCAAAAAAGCGGGCCCAGTCCTCGGCCAGCTGGTATCCGTTTGTCTGGATGCTGTTGTCCACGCGAACTTTCTTTTGGTTGTATTTTTTCTGAAGCTCCAGAACACGCTCAAAAAAGGGCAGGCCGACAAGAGTCGGTTCCCCGCCCTGAAAGGCAAAGCCGCAGTACCCGTCCGCCTCCTCCAGTGCTTTCTTTATCAGGATCTCCAGAGTTTCCCCGCTCATCATTCCATAACTGAAATTCTCCCGTTTTTTTCCCTCATCGCAGTAAAAGCAGTACCGGCAGTTTAAATTGCATCCGGCGGACGCCGGTTTAATCAGAAGCTGTAACGGTCCCATATCGGCATATTCTCCTTCGTCCGGGCTCCGCGAAAGGGAGCCGCCGTTTTCTGGAGATATTATAGCAGAAAAAGCCTCTGCTGGGAATTTTTTTTTCCAGCAAAGGCTTTTTTCCTCATCTCTCAATGATACTGAACTGTCTTTTTCAAGATCTTACCGCTCTCCGCATTGATCTGGTAGCTGACGGCAAATCCGTCGCCGCTGCACAAAACCTCATATTTTTTCCGTCCCGCCACGGTGTCCAGGGCCACAGACTCCACATCCACCTCTCCTGCATCCTCAGAGGCGATGGCTGTCACCTGATCCTCCGTGAGAACCGCCTCCCTGCTTCCCCTGCAGTCCACCAGGACTGAGGAAACAGAGGTGACCTCTCCTGTAAAAATAGACACCCGAACGGTGTAATAGGCCTTGTCCGCGTCGCTGTAGTACAGCACCTCAAAGGCGTCGCCGCACTGCTCTGCGTACTGAAATTCACTGTCTTCCGGTACCAGACCGCTGGCGACCGCCCTGGCCGTCTCTTTTGTCACTGCCGTCTCTGTGCCGCCTTCTGCTGCAAACACAGGCGCCGGCACTCCTATCCAAACCGCTGCAAAGAGCGCAGCTGCCGCTTTCCATAACTTATTCATAACTTTCTCCCAAAATGTAGTATATTTATTATACTACAGCATTGAGGAAAAGTCACTGGTAAAATTCTCTAAAAACCCGTCCGCCGGAATACGTCCTCCCGGAACCATCAATGGCGGTGCATGGAAAACCGGTCCATGGGATAGCGGCTCAGGTTTTCATGAACCTCCCTGGCGTCCGCCTGGCCGATGAGCAGATCTCTGGCTTTCTTTGCCTCCTGCTCGCTCTTATGCTTGCTGGGACCGCCCACGCAGCCGCCCACGCAGGCCATACCCTCGATGAAATCTGCCGTCAGCTTGCCCGCCCGCAGCAGAAGCAGAGCCTTCTTGCACTCCGCCGCTCCGTTGCACTTCATCACATTGATGTCCGTGTTCTCGCCGCTCTCCTTCAGGCACTCCAGCACGGCAGCCGTCACGCCGCCTCCGTTGCCGAACCGCTTTCCAAAGACAGATCCGTCCTGAAGACTGTTGGGCTCCGGCTCCAGCTCCACGCCTCTGGCCCGCATCATAGCCCTGGCCTCCTCCATGGTCAGAACGTAATCCGCGTTCCCCTGGATGCTTAAATCCAGAGACTCACTCTTTTTGGCAATACAGGGCCCGATGAACACCGTCACCACGTCCGGGTCCTCCGACTTAAGCATCCGGGACACGGCGCACATGGGAGAAACGGTGGTTGACATATGTTCCAGCAGGGTGGGGAAGTGCTGGCGGATCATATTCACAAACGCGGGACAGCAGGAGGTGGTCATCTTCTTTCCCTGTTTGTAGGCTTCCGCCCACTCCTCTGCCTCGGCAGCCGCCGTCATGTCACCGCCCAGAGCCACCTCGACCATATCATCAAAACCGATCTTTTTTAAAGCGGTTTTCCAGCTGGCCATGGTAATGTCCGGGCCAAACTGGCCTTCCACCGCCGGGGCCACCATGGCTACCACCCGTTTTCCGGCGCGGATCAGATTGATCACGTCCACGATAAAGGTTTTGGATCCAATGGCTCCGAAAGGACAGCTGTGGATGCACATCCCGCACTGAATACATTTTTTCTCATCGATCACGCAGATGCCGTACTCGTCGTAGGTGATGGCGTCCACAGGGCAGGCTTTTTTGCAGGGCCGCTCCAGATGGGCGATGGCGTTGTAGGGGCAGGCGTTGGCGCACATGCCGCACTCCTTGCACTTGTTGGGATCGATGTGGGCCCGGTGCTGTCCCATACTGATGGCCCCGAAACGGCAGGAATTCTGGCAGGCCTTTCCCATACATTTCCGGCAGTTGTCTGTGACAATGTAGGAAGCGATGGGACACTCCTCACAGGCCGCGTTGATCACCTGCACCACGTTGTAGGAATCCTTTCCTGTGGGGCACTGGCCCACGGCCAGCCGGACTCTCTGGCGGATAATCTCCCGCTCTTTATAGATACAGCAGCGGAACTGGGCCTGGGGGCCTGGAATCAGAATATAGGGAATGTCCTCCTTTTTCTGGTCCAGGTTTCCCTCCCAGGCTCCTTTCGCCACCTCACAGAGCACATCATGTTTGATGCGAAGCAGTGTCGCGTCATTGGTTACCATATCTTCTTCCTCCTCATTCTCATCCTCATACACGGCCTTCCCCTGTTCGCTCCGGCCGGAAACTTAATAGTAGGTGACCGTCACCTTTTTCCCCATATCCTCCACCGCGTGGCGCAGCTGATCCACCAGGTTCTGGCGGATGCCCAGGTCAAAGGGCAGGTTGGGGTTCTGATAGGCGCTGTTGATGGCCCTTCCCACAAACAGGTGGAGCTCCGTACAGTCCTCGATAAGCATTTTCGCCACCATGGAAGCCCCGTTTGGCTCATCCAGCTCCAGGAAAAAGTTCTCCGTCACCACATCTTTATCCACATAGCGGCGCAGCAGCTTCACCACCCGGTTTAAGGTGAGAACGCCCTCCGTCACCAGATCAATTCCTTCAATGTACGCCATGGGCGGAATGTCCGGATCCACATAGTCCAGAGACACATCCATGGGTCTTTCCAGCACCCGGGATACAATGGTGGCGCTGGTTCCCCCGCACACGATCCGTCTTGTGCTGTCGTCGCCTGACATAAAATCCGCCACCATTTTCTGGTCGTCGTCCTTGTTCTCCGCCGGGCCGGTCATGAGATGAACCGGCTTTGCCCCGATGATCCTCATGCAGGCCACAGTGGTGTCGTCCCCCGGACGGTACATATAGAGTTCGTCGCAGGCCTGACAGATGGCTGTGGCCAGGCGGGAGGCGGAGATGGTCTTTCCGTACTGTTTTAACGCGTAGGCGGCAATGTCCTCCCACTGCCAGCCAAAGTTTAAGAGCTGGCCCACTCCGGCATGAATGGTGCCGTCGCTCATGAGAATCAGGGCGTCCCCTTTCTTCACCTGAAACCGGAACTCATTGATCTTTTTGTCCTTGATCACCCGGATGTTCTCCGGTATGGGAACCAGCTGCCCGTCCCGGATGAAAATACATCCCGGGTTGTCAAACTCCACCAGATAGGCTTCTCCGCTGTGGAACAACTGAAGAATGCTGAAGGTGGAATAGGCCACCTTTCTCACCTGACAGATAGGCAGAGTATCCACAATGGTCTCCACACATTCCTCCAGAGTGGCCCCGTTTAAAAACATGGTCCCCAGGATCTTGGATGTCAGGGTGGCCAGAATGTTGGCCTTCACCCCGCTGCCCATGCCGTCGGCCAGAATCAGAATATCCGCGTCCTCCGTCTTCAGTATCTCCACCTTGTCCCCGCAGAGAACCTCTCCGAATTTATTAAAGCTCTTATAGGCAACATCCACTGTAATTCCCATTACCGAACCTCGCTTTCGTTCCCGTCGTCCAGCAGGGACTGGCACAGCTTCGTCAGAGTGGTCTTCGTCTCCGCCGTGGTCTCTCCCAGAAGTCCGGCGATCTCCTGAGCCACCATCATCTGCTTGTGAATCACCTTCTGGGCCAGATCGGCGGTGGCAAGCTTCGTCTCATAATCCTGTCTGGCCTTCTCCTCCTGGGCCGTAATGTCGATAAAGGTGGCAAGCACCGCGTTTTCTTTCTTTATGTAAACGATATTCTGGAGCATGGTCACCCCGTACTCCGTGTAGGTCACTTTCTTTCCGTGAATGTTCTGATGAGTGTCAAATACCCACTGGAAATCCGTCGGATCGATAAACTCGTAGAGATACATGTCCAGAGCTTCTTTTCTCGTCTTTCCGAAATATTTCTCTCCCACAGCGGAGTACTCCAGAATCTTCATGTCCTCGTCCACAATGAGCACCACGTTGGGGGAGGTTTCCATCACCAGATTGGCGAAAGACTCCGCCTTGTCGTGCATGAACGGGATGCACATGTTTAACTCCGCTTTCTTCTGGAACACGGCAATGGCCTTCTCCCGGCAGGTGGGATAGCCGCAGGCGCCGCAGTTTAACTCGTCCTCCGGCCGGGTCTTTCCCGTCATGCGCAGGATCTCCCGGATCTGCTCTTCCGTGGGCATGGGATCGTCCACGGACCGGTCCTCAAAATTCTTCACAAAGGAGAGCTGGGACAGCACCTTTTCGATCTCCCCGCTGTCTGCCGGCTCTCTGGAAATGGTCTCCTCCATATCCAGCTTTACCTTAAACCGGGAGATGGTCTCGTCATTTACCGTGGGCCCCTTGATGCAGCCGCCGGAGCAGCTGTTCATCTCGATGAAGCAGCCTTTGATCTCTCCTCTGACCATGGACTTGCACAGGTCGATGCAGTTGGACAGACCGTGCACGTAAAATTTCCGGTAGCCGTCCGTCTTCTTCTCCGTGGATAAAACAGAGCTCACCACGCCGTTGGTCACCGGATACAGCCGGTTCACTTTCGGGTCGATCTGCACAAAGGGCTCATCCTCACATTCCTCAATGACCACATGCTCGTCCGCCAGCCAGCTTCTGATGTCATTGAAATTCAGCACGGCGTCAATGATGTCGGCGTGGCGCACGTCCTCCGACTCCTGTTTTTTGGCAATACAGGGCCCTAAAAAAACCACTTTGGCGTCTGGATGCTGCTTTTTGATGATCATCCCATGGGCGATCATGGGGGAAACCACCGGGGCCATATAGGGCACCAGCTGGGGATAGTAGATCTCGATCAGGGAGTTGACGCTGGGACAGCAGGTGGTGATGATATTTTCCATGGTTCTTTCCGCCAGCAGTCTGGAGTACTCCTCCGTCACCACCGCCGCCCCCTCGGACGTCTCCCTCACATCGTAAAATCCCAGGCGCTTCAGGGCATTTTTCACCTGGCCGATGGTCTTGTAGGTGAGCAGTCCCATGTAGGACGGGGCGATGGACACAATTACTTTTTCCCCTCTGCGCACCATGGCCTGCACCAGACTCAGATCGCTGTTTAAGGTCTTCGCTTCCTGGGGACAGATCTGCAGACAGTGGCCGCAGAGAATGCACTTGTCCGGCATGATCTCCGCCCGCTCATCCTTGATCATAATGGCCTTCACGTCGCAGTAGCGGACACATTTGTAGCAGTGTTTGCATTTTGTCGCCTTAAAATCTATGATCCCCATATCTATATCCTCCCGAGGATCTCTCTCTCAAAAAAGTCTTTGGTCTCCTCCGGCTTCACAGAGAACAGCTCCCCGTCCACCGTCACGCAGACGCCTTCCTTCACACAGTTTCCGGAGCAGAAGGCACCGTTTAAATCTACCCTGCTCCCCAGCCCGTTTTTCGCCACCAGATCCTGCATCTGGGAGATCACATCCCTGGATCCCTTTAAGTGGCAGGCGCTTCCGATACATATGGTTACCCTCATGATTATTACCTCCAAATACGCAAAATTCCATTTAGATTTCCGGCATGACTTTCGTCAATATGCCGGTAATTAATTGAAATTATTATCTCATATTGTGATATTTATATCAAGTAAAAAGAATTTCACCTGCCGGCAGAATTTTCTTCCCCTCCCGCCATCAGCTCCGCAAACAGCTCCATGGCCGGACTCATCCACTTGTTTCGGCGGCAGGCGCACACCGCTGTGATGGAAGAATGGGCAACCTCCGTAGGAATCTCCGCAAGCTCTCCCCGCTCCAGCTCCTCCTGGACCGCAAAGCGGGGAAGGTAGGTGACTCCCATTCCGCTTTTGACCAGGTTCTTAATGGTGGGAATGCTCCACAGCTCCACCGTATAACCCAGGGTGATGGATTTTTCCTGGAGATACCGCTCAAAAATCTGGCGGAAGACGCAGGCCGTCTCATTGATGACAAAGGGAACCTCCAGGTTCTGTCCAGGGGTGACAAAATCCGGAAATTTTTCTTTCACCTGGGGAGAGGCCGTCAAAACCAGGGGGTAAGAAGCTATGGGATAAACTGTCAGATTGTCCTTTCCCACGCCGATATCCTCATAAAATACCCCCAGATCCAGACTCCCGCTCAGCAGGGCGTCCCGGATGTCATAGCAGTTCATAGACCGGAGAAACAGCCGGGCTTTCGGCGCCCGGCGGCAGAATTCCCGGACCGCGGGAGCTGTCTTGTAGCACAGCAGCGTCTCTCCCACTCCCACCTTCAAGTCTCCCTGGTACTCCGCCAGGTCACTGTGAAAGCAGCTCATCTGCTCCACTGCCCTCAGCACCCGTTCCACATAGGGGATCAGACTTTCCCCGGCCTTTGTGAGCACCATGTTTCTCCCCACTTTTTCAAACAGCCGGGCGGACAGTTCCCGCTCCAGCTGATCCATCTGAAATGTGATAGTGGACTGGGTATAATTTAATTTTCTGGCCGCTTTGGTAAAACTGCCCTCCTCCACAATCGCCTCAAATGTCTGCAGATATTTCAAATCCATGGCTTCCCCTCCGCAATACTTCATTTATTTTAAAATATATTTTTAAATATTTCTATTTGATTAAAATATTGTTATGGGATATTCTAACATACAGAGAGGATGAATTCCATCCTGAATCACACAGAACTTCCGGCTGACAGGCGCTGCCGGCTGATAAAGGAAAGGAGATCGTATAATGGGATCATATGTACTGAAAAAAGCAGAAATGGATCAGCTCTCCGCCGCCATGGATCTGATCAGCGATGGGAAGCGATATCTGAAAGAGCAGGGAAGCGATCAGTGGCAGACCGGATATCCGGATGAAACGGATATCCGGGAAGATATCCTCCGCGGACGGGGATATTTTGTCACTGACGGGACGCAGCCTCTTGCCTACCTGTGCGTGGATTTTGAGGGAGAGCCGGCATACGGCCAGATTCGCGGACAGTGGCTCACAGACAGCTCCCCTTACGGGGTGATCCACCGGCTTGCCATCCGGAGCGAAAGCCGGGGAAAAGGGCTCTCCCGGGAGATCTTTTCCCTGGCCGAGGAATTATGCCGGAACTGCGGTGCCCAGAGTATCCGGGTGGATACGGATGAAAAAAACAAAATCATGCAGCATATTCTGCAGAAAAACGGCTTTGTCCCCTGCGGAACCATCTGGTTTGCCGGCGGGGACAAGCTGGCATACGAGAAAGTCCTGTAGCAGTTTTACACAAACCGGCACACATGGTCCACAGCGATGTCTGAGAAGCCGTAGGCCTCCGCCTTCGTCAGCTTTCCATTGCTGACCTGAAGGATCTCGTCCACCAGCATTTTTCCGCACTCCTGAATGGTGGAAGTTCCATCCACAATGGCGCTTAAATCCACATCCATATTGTCTTCCATATTGTGGTAGGTCTTTTTATTGGCCGTCACCTTCAGAACAGGGACGATGGCGTTGCCGGTGGGCGTGCCCCGTCCGGTGGTGAACACGATAGCCGTACATCCGCCGGCTACCATGGAGGTGACGGAGGAGATGTCATATCCGGCGGTATCCATAATCACAGCTCCCTTTTTGGTGGGGCGGGCCGCCTGCTCAATCACCTCCACCACCGGTCTGGTGCCTCCCTTCCGGATGCAGCCCAGACTCTTCTCGTCGATGGTGGAGAGTCCGCCGGCTTTATTGCCGGGGGTGGGCTGGCCGGCGCGGCAGTTCTGTCCCGCTCCCGCCAGGTGCTCCTCATATTCCTGGCAGATGCGGATGATCTGATTGTGAATCTCCGGCGTCGCTCCCCGGCGGGCCAGCACATGCTCGCCCCCGATGAACTCGATGGTCTCGCTCATCATGGTGGAGGCACCCATATCTACCAGCAGGTCGCTCATCTCTCCCACTGCCGGGTTGGCGGCAATTCCTGAGGTGGCGTCGGAGCCGCCGCACTCAATGCCCACCAACAGCTCGGAAATATCACACTCCACTTTCTGCTGAAGAGCGGCCTCCGCTGCCATGTTTCTGGCTGCCCGCACCGCTTTCTCGATGGTCTTTAAAGTACCGCCTTCCTCCTGGATGCCGAAGGACACCACAGGCTTGTCCGTCATTTTCTGAATTTTTTCCCGCAGTTCTTTGTGAGGCACGGTCTCACAGCCCAAGCCGATGATCACCACGCCGTACACATTGGGATTGCAGGCAAATCCCGTCAGCACTTTCTGAGACATGGCCGTGTTGGCGGCCACGTCAGAACAGCCGGTGTTAAATACAATGTTTACCGCCCCTCTCACCTGGCTGGCCACCACCCGGCAGCTCTCGCTTCCGCAGGCGCAGGCCGGCAGAATCAGCACATGGTTGCGGATTCCCACAGTTCCGTCAGAACGTCTATAACCCCAGAATTTCATTTTAATTTCCTCCTTATCTTACCACTCCGACGATCACTGCCGTCAGGATAATCACTATATTGGTCACTGTCTGCACCGCCATGGACCGGTTGCAGTATTTATTTACATCCATATCCAGAAGTCCTGTGCCGATATGGGTGGTCGCCGTAAAGGGCGAGGATCCGGTGGCCAGAGACATGTTGCACACAAAGGGAGCGATCACGTCTGTTCCTGTCAGGCCGAATCTGGCGCCCACGGAGATCAGCACCGGATACATGGAATTGTAGATCTTGTTGGGGATGTAGCGGATTACCAGCACCATGGACATCGCCAGGATAATGTGGATGTATCTGGTGAGGAATTCCGGCACATTGGATACAATGGTGGTCGCCAGCGCCTCCGTCATTCCCGTTCCCTGGAAAATTCCGATAAAGAAGGAAATTCCGATCAGCTGCTGGATGGTGTTGAAGAACCGTCCTCCCGCTTTGGAAATCAGCTTCTTGTGGTCTCCCCCGTTGGGATAGTCCACCAGGATGGTAAGGGCGGACGCCAGGATAAAGATCATGTAGGACGGCATCACGGATTTTACCAGCATGATGATAACCGCCACAAACAGGATCAGGTTAAACCAGAACAGACCCGGTCTTGCCAGTTCGCTCTTCTTCTGCTCTCCGCTCTCTCCCTCGTCGGCGGACCAGTCGATGGTCATCAGACCGCCCTGT